>Ga0182738_1000139_pt1 | contig 116778 bp, 108 predicted proteins | sample eDN5th30CBELigMG_FD_128876 | JGI IMG/M metagenome (GOLD analysis project Ga0182738, IMG submission 128876) | Enriched Miracle-Growth compost microbial communities from Emeryville, California, USA - eDNA 5th pass 30_C BE-Lig MG (version 2)... ... | reverse complement strand
CCCGGCATGGTGCTGACCGTCCGCTACAGCGACGGCGACACCGAGACCTTCCTGCTCGGGGTGCGCGATGACGACCAGAGTGGGTTGGAGGTCTACTCGCCGCAGTCGCCGCTGGGCATGGCGATCACCGGAGCCCGGCCCGGGGAGGAGCGCACTTACCAGGTGCCCAGCGGGGCCAACGTGACGGTGACACTGCTCGACGCGGTGCCCTACGGGCTGCATCAGACCCAGCATCCGGCCTGAAAACAGGCCAACTGAGTAGCTGTTTTGAACCTTGGTGCGGCTGTGGTGTAGCTTCGATGAGCACGACAACGCGGGGCTATGGCGCAGCTGGTAGCGCACCACACTGGCAGTGTGGGGGTCAGGGGTTCGAATCCCCTTAGCTCCACCAGGCAAAACAGCACTCGATTGAGTGCTCAGAAGGTCGTTTGACGACAGTTCTGACGACAGTTCGGTTCATCTCAGCCGTGAGCAGGAGCGCATCGCCCCCTTCTCATCAGCTCCCGGATGGCCGCCACGGCGCTGTCGGTCAACACAGTCCGCCCCTGCGGCGTGACGGCCCCTGCGGTGTGGCGGGGTGATGGCCATGCCATTGGTCCCAACCAACCAGCGGCGGTCAGCGTCCCCGCTCCGATCGTCGAATTTCCGTCACGCTGCAGCATGATGCCTGCTCGCGAACCGTGAGCCTCCCGGCCGGGGCATGTCGTGTCTCGGCTGGCGATCCTACGACTTGTCGTATCCTGACCGCCGGGAGGCAAGAGTCGGTTGAACGCAGCTCAGAGCGGAGATAGCCAGGCTCCTGGGGGTCCCTCTAGTGGTCTTCGCGACATACCAGAACCCCTACATGGAGAGACTGGTGTCGCGCTGTCCGGGCCACCAATATCGCCCATGGCACGCATTTCCCTGTACGACGACGTCCAATGGGAACTATTCATCCTTGAATGGGTGCATGCCCTGAGATCCGGCTACGTTCAGGTCAAGCGGTTCGGTGGAGCCGGTGACAGGGGCGCGGACATTGCGGCGTTCAAGACTGCAAACGGCCTAGAAGGTGCTTGGGACTGTTTCCAGTGCAAGCACTATGCAGAACCTCTCGCCCTAGGAGACATACTTCCCGAGATTCTGAAGATCTTCGTGGCAACTGTTGTCGGAGAGTGCGTTCTGCCGGACAGCTACCAGATCTTGGCTCCCCGCGGTTGCAGTACAAACTGCGGTCGGATGCTCAGCAGCCCGCAGAAGTTGAGGAAAAAGTTCCTCGACCACTTGGCCGACGACGACAGCACCCTCGCGAGGGGCCTTGAGTCGGACCTCGTCTCTTCGGTTCAGGAACTGGCGTCGGTCACGGATTTCTCGATGTTCCGATCCGTCGAGCTGACTGATGTGCTTGAACTGCATAAGACAACTTGTTGGTACAGCGACCGATTCGCCACAGCGCTTCAGCCGCGACCCGCTCATGTGCCAGCTCCCGGTGACTTGGCGACACACGAACGGAGATACGTACAACAACTGGTTGATGTTTACGCCGAAGCACACCCCGAGGAAAGCCTCCAACCCGAATCAGTGGCATCAAATCCCAGAGTGGGCGAACGCTTTCGCCGCCACCGCGAGAACTTCTACAAGGCGGAGGCGCTACGAGTGTACGCGCGGGATTCAGTGCCGCCGGGGACTTTTGAGCGATTGCAGGATGACATTCATTCGGGTGTTATCGATGTAGTCGAGGACCACCACGCCACGGGCCTGAGACGTTTGACGAGTGTGCTTTCGCTAGTTGGACAGCTGGATCTGAGTCGGCATCGTCTGATTTCGGTGGTCGAGATCGATGATCGACAGGGCATGTGCCACCAGCTGGCGAACGTCGATCGGATTCAATGGATGTCGCGCAATGAATGACTACGACAATCGGGCACCGAACGGTCCAGCGGGCGACCGTCGGAGGCCGCAAAGCATCAATGAATCGCCGCTGAACGGCCCTTTGGAGGTCGGCATCCGCGTGTTGATGATCTTGACCCAGGCCTTCCCAGCTGAACTCGACCTGAATCAGCTTGTCCTGCTTGATCACTTCGTGCTCCACAGCAGGGACGTCGGTGGCCCTGAAAGTCTGCATCCGGCTCTGCCGATCCGTGCAGGCGAGATTGCGGCCAAGCGTGAATCTATCGAGGCAGGAATTGGTCTTCTGCTGAGGCTGCATCTCGCCGAGATTGCGGTTGGAATGAACGGGGTGCGGTTTCTTGCCGGCGACGGCGCCCTGCACTTCGTGGGAGTCTTGGGCTCGTCGTACTCACATCGCTTGCGCGATCGTGTCGGATGGGTGTTGGGAAGTTTTCCCGATCTGGACGAAGCGAATCTGCGACGGCAGACAAAGGCGATATTCGATTCCTGGTCCGAAGAATTTCACTGGCCCGATACGGACGGGAACAATGGCAAACCGCATTAGCCTGACGCATCTGACTTTCGTGGGGCCCGGCAAGGCTCCAGCGACGGTTGATTTCGGGCCACGAACGACTGTCATCCATGGTCCCTCTGACACAGGGAAGTCGTTCATTGTCGACGCCATTGACTTCATGCTTCGTGGTTCCACTCTTCGGGAGATTCCGCAGCGCGCGGGCTACAGCACAGTCCTATTGGGAATTCGGACGCCGACTGGTGAAGACGTCACGCTCACCAGGGGGGTCGAGGGCGGCAGTTTTGGCTTGCTGGAGGGAGTACTGTGCGGCGCTTCTCTAAAGCGATCGGTGAGAGGCTTTCCGCGTGGCAGGTCCCTGATGGTGATGAGGTCCGTTATGACCGGGATGAGCAGGATCTGATAGCGGGCGATCAATTACGCTCTGCTCACGGTAAAGGCGTTCGCGCAATCCTCCACTCCGCCTTCACCATTGGCCTTGCTCAGTATTGCTTTGAAAATGATCTTCCACACCCTGGATTTGTCGTTCTGGATTCACCATTGGTGACCTATCGCCCACCGAAGCCTGGCGAAGCCGTCGATCGTGAGGTTCTCGACATCGGCATTGCTGCGCGGTTCTACGACGACATTCAGCAGTCGGTTGGTGGGCAGGTCATCATCATGGAGAACATGGATCCACCATCTGGACTCCGGAAGGAGTCAACCGACGTATTTTTCACAGGCGTTGCGGGGGAAGGCCGATTCGGCTTTTTTCCGTCTCAGCCGTTGCCGTCGTAACCAGAGACCTTTGATATTTCGACAACGGCAACGTCATCGTCGGCTTGCGGCACTCGATCGCGCGTCGTTGCGGTCGACTTGTACGGACTCGAAGCTGAACGTATCCGCTGAATTCCATCAGGCGAACGCTACCCGGTTTCGTCGCCGAGGCTGTTGGAGGCGAACAGTGAGCCCATCGAGTCCAAAGCATCCCGTTGAACGGCTTCGATGACCTCGACATAGGTTCCCGTCGTCACCGTGATTGAGCTGTGGCGCAGAATCTTCTGAACCGTCGCCGGCTGAACTCCCATTGTGAAGAGCAGGGTGGCGCACGAGTGTCGGAGGTCGTGGACGCGAAGTTGCGGCACCTCCGCCTTCGCGCACAGGCTGTGGAACATTCGGTTGACGTTGCGCGGCTCCAACGCGCCGCCCTTAGGGGTCGTGAAAACCAGTCCCGTGTCGCGCCACGTTGATCCGGCGGCCAGGCGCTCCTCCAGCTGGCGCCGGCGGTGGTTAGTCAGAATCGGCACAAGCGTCCGAGGTACTGGCAGAACTGCGACGGATCCTTCAGTTTTGACGTTCTCAAGCTTCAGCTGGCCGTCCACGCGGTGCAACGCTCGCCTGATTGTAATCCGCTCAGCGTCTAGATCGACGTCGGACCATTGCAGCCCGAGCGCCTCACCACGACGGAGTCCCATCGACAGCGCGACTGCCCACAGTGCATAAAGTCGCGTCGTCTCAGCGGTCTTGAGAAAGCGCATCGCCTCAGCCCGCGTGAAAGAGCGCACCTTCCGGTCATCGGTCACGCGCAACTGAACGAGTCGGGCGACGTTGCGGCTTAACATCTCTTCGTCGACCGCATCCTGCAGAGCAGCCCGCAAAACGCGCAGAATGTGGCGAATCGAGCTGGCAGACAACGCGTCGTTGCAGCACTTGGCAGGCACGAGAGCGCAGCACCGTGCCTGCGACTTGCGCCCTCGCGCTGCGTCCTTCCCTTGGGCGCAGCATTGGCATCGGGTCTGCAATCCGGTCAGCCATGCGCGAATATGCGAGGCCTGCAGTGACTTCAGCTTCCGATTGCCAATTCCCGGGATGATGTGCAGGCGCACGTCGCCCTCATAGGTCGCATACGTCGTGCGCCGAACGCTAGGCTCCGCAATGTGCTCTAGCCAGTAGGTCATGTACTCAGCGACCGTCAACGTCGTTGTTGCAGTGGGTATGCCGCGTCGCTGTTGATCGAGAACCTTGCCGAGTTCGTCCAAGGCGGCACGCTCACTATCGCCGTAGACGCTGATGCGCTTCCGTCGTCCGTCCGGCGTGTCGACGAAGACTTTCGCCTCCCAGCGCCCATCACCTCGTCGGTACACGCCGCCCTGGCCGTTCGCGTTGCGACGTGCTTTCCCACCTGCAGCCATCACGCGGCTCCTTCAATCAAGCCGGATAGGTAGTCGTCGAAAGACTGCCGCACGATCCGCCGGCACCTACCGATCTGTACCGATCTGACACGTCCGTCCCAGATCAGCCGGTACACCATCCATCGACTGACTGCGAGACGATCCGCCGCGGCCTGCACGGTGATCAGCTCAGCACTGAATTCAGTATGCATCCGTTTTCCTCTCCGTGTGGAAGTAATTCGGAATGCCGGCGTACGGCTTGTGGGGGTGAAGTAACACATACGGGTTGTGCTGCGGGCGAGGCAATTTCAGCTATTCGCAGGGTCCCGGGACCGGTCTTCTCGCGATCGAATACGGGCGTAGTCATGTCGACCAGTCTGGTGGCGAGGATTGATCGTGCGTCCAGCGATTCGCACGGACGATGTGGCGATGTTCGATCATTCGGTGCGCCGCAGACACGACCAAAGTGCGTTCACCGAGATTGCCCAGCCCGGCTCGATCGAATGTCCATTCCACTTCTTCTTCGGCACCGTGAAGCGCCCGATCATGTTCGTCGGTCGCGAGGTCTGAGCGGTGGCGTTGCTCCCGAGTCCACTCAGCTCGATGCTCGCGCAGCGCACTCATCGTGGTGGAGAACAGCCGGGATTTGGTGGTGATATGCCCACGAAAGCCGAGAGTGTGCAGCCAGCGGTCTATCTCCGAGTAGGCGCCATGATCGGCTAGATCGAGAATTGTGGTCAGAATCGCCCGGATATGTGTGGGGACGTCTAAATCGGGAACGGCGAGCGGTGACATCCGTCGGACCCCAACGCCGAAGTCGGCGACGGATTTGGTCACGTACTTGGCCAGGTAGGCCGGGACCGACCGACGCGACTGGCGAGGTGTTGCCCCGCCGCAGTCACTACTGTCCGACCGCAATGGCCGCGCATCCGTCTGAGTGCCGAACTGTATTACACGGCTACTGATTTCAGCGCCGTGTGCTGGGGCGGCGACAGTGAGTGCGACGCCGCTTGCGGCCTGATGGATTAGGAGGGCCAGGTCGGTGGCTGTGATTGAGGACTTGGGTGGTGTTGGGGCTTGGCCCGGCTGTGGCGGCTCGTCGAGGCGGATTACGGCGTGGAAGTGCGGGATCGCCCGACGTTGCATCTCGGTCACCTTCACGAAATTGATTCGGGCAGCGGTGGGGGATTCGCCGAGCGCGCGTAAGCGTCTACGCAACAGCCGGCGCAGGGCGATGGTGAAGCGCCGCCACAGTTCAGGGGCATGCCAGGCGAACAGGACATGCCCCATGTAGTCGTAACAGTCCTCGCAGAGCGGCTGACCGACATGAGCATCGCCCTCGTGGTGGATGGAGCTGCACCACAGGGGTCTCCCGTGCTGGCAACGTTGGTGGGCATTCCGGCCCCGGTCGTGGCACCGCCGAGCCTGGCCTCGCTGGCCGTCATCGCGTGTGGTGTGCACGGCCCCGAAACTGGGCGCGGTCAGCGTGACGAACACCTGAGGGTGTTCGGCGACTGTGGGCGGCAGATCGTGATGGCCACCGTGCACGCCGGCGTGTACGAGTTGCCAGGTATCGCGGGCATAGAGATCAGAGCAGGACGGGCAGGCGACAGCGCGTCGGTTGTTGCATCGGGTCCACACCCGAAGCTCGCGACCGAAGCTGTCGGTTCCTGTCAGACGGATCGGATTCGCACAGAACCCAGCATTCTCCGCTTTATTCCACCAGGTCTCGAAGTCGCGGGAGGCGGCGCGACGCACCATCTGCGCCACCACGCCGATGGTGTCGGTACCGGCCGGAAGGCCTGGCAGTGTCGAAACCGCAATGCCCAGCGCAGCAGTGGTCACGACTGGCGACCTTCAGTCTCGGCGGTCCGAGGATGCGCTCTTGTGGGGGCAAAGCGAGCGACGAGATCATCAATGGCGGAATCGGTGACGTGGAAGGCCCGAACTCGCAACGGTTCAGCGTTGCCGTCAGTGCAGACGTAACCGACACCGGGAGTACCGGTGGAGATTCCATCACACAAGGCGCCGGCTTCTCGGGCGGCGGCTCCGAGCACCATCGCGGTCTGGGTGGCTTCACTCATGCGCAGCCCGACCCGGATGGAGAAGAGCTGCCGGATGGGCAAAACATCTTTAGACGGGTCCTGTACCGCGGCGACCACCGAGATACCGACTGCGCGGCCCTGGGACAGCAGCAGCCCCAGCAGCTGCTCAACCTCGGCGCGTGTTCTGCGGTCCCCGAGATAGGCAGTCAGCGAGGCGATTTCGTCGATAATCAATACAATCAGTGGTGCGGAGACACTCGGAGTGTGAAGCCGAGTCTTCCCCCGCAGCCGTTGCGCACGTTTCTGCATCACCGCGACAACCGCCCGCAGCGCAGCGAGTGTCTGTTCACCGTTGTCATGGGCGAGCGAGGTGAACAACACTTGTCCGCGCCCGAACTCCATCCCTCCCTTGGGATCTACGACGACGAGGCGTGCGCAGCCCGCCCGCACGGCGGGGCCGACGGCGGCAATGATTGACCAAAGCACCGAGCCCTTGCCCGAGCCGGTCGCGCCTGCGACCAAGATGTGCTGTCCCAGTAGCGGTAGGCGCCAACGCTCACCGGCCTCGGTGAGCCCCACCCACAGGCGGGACAGGTCCGGTGTGGTGCCCCTGGCCGGACGAGGAAGTTGGATGGGTGTCGTCAGCGGATCGCCGTGATGGGCGGTGATGCGGATCGAGCCCGGTCGGGTCGAGCGAATGGTCACCCGCTGGGCGCTCAGCGCTTCGGCTAACGCGTCACCTCGGGATTGCCAGTCGGCCAACGACTGGCCCGTGAGGATGCGTACCTCGAGAACGTCGCTCGTGACACCGATCGTCACCGAACGCAGAATCGGCACCATGACGTGACCGTCGAGACCGGCGGTCAGGCCACACAGCGTGCAGACCGTGGCCCATCGGCCTCGATAGATACCCCATGTGCGCCACTGGACCCGCAGACGTACCGTCACCCACTGACGGAACGTTTGGGGGGATAACAGAAACCAGCTGAACAATGCGAGAGCCGACCAGATCGCCGCCAAGAGGCCGACCAAGGGACCGCAAGTGACGGCCATCCAGACGCTTGTGATGGCCGGAATGCTGATCATCGGAAACAACACCGACGCCCATACCAGCGCAGCAGTCGCTTTGCCAAGCGCCGTGGCTGCACGGAGGGCAATGTCATCGGAGTCCGAGTGGTTCGGAAGAGAGCGGTTGGAGCGGTGAGCTCGTGGGTGGCCAGGCATGGCAGACCTTCCGGCAGGCTTGCGGGATCGGGGTAAGGAGAGGCTTCGGCCGAGCGGGCGCAGCACCACCGTCTCTTGGTGTTGCGGTGCTGCGCCCACTCGACGAAAGGGTCAGGCGGCCGGCTTGCTCGTGCCGCCGGGTACGCCGCTCGGTGACGCATTCCGAGGTGCGGCAACGACTCCCGCCAGTGGTGCACCTGAAGCGCGGATCGCTTCAGCGCGGAACGCGACTCCGCTGCGACTGTCCTGGCTCCACGGCAGGGCAACCAAGCCCTCGATGTGGATCGGCTGCCCGACCGTCACATTCGGGTCGCCGGCAACCGTCACGGTGATGACGTCGCCGCCCGTGGAGTCCAGCGCCATCACCTGGACCTGCCACAGCGGCAGACCCGTCTCGCGATCCAGCTTCGGCTGGCCGGTGTCAAACGCGATCCGCTGTTCGGGTGCCCGCGTGCACACAAATGACACACCGCCGGTGTTAATACGTAGTTTCATTCCAACTGTCCTTCCTGCTGTTTTCTCGCGACCGCTCGGCCGCGACCACCAGTTCAGGCGGACAACTCGGACATTCCCAGGGCATCAGTTAGACAAAGCGGACAGACGCCTGGACAACGCGGACACTCGGACGACAATCGCGCGCCAACTTTTGTGCTTTGGGCGTCGCTAACGCTGGCACCGCGCTCCTAGCATGAGCAGATCGAGAAGCTACCTGTTCCTAACCACGCACTGACGACGCGAATGAGTGAAAAGGGTTTCAGCGAAGCCAGACTCGCAACAGCCGCCGGTGTCGACGTCAAGACGGTGGGCCGCTGGGTCAGGGGTGAATCACTGCCCCAGGCGGTCAACGCGCGCGCCACCGCCGACGCACTGGGCTGTGATCCGCAGACGCTGTGGCCAGACATCTTTCCCACCCTGCGCCCACCTGGTACCGGCACGGTCGCGGTCAGTGTGTACCGAAGCCGCGCGGACGTCCCTGTCGCCGTGTGGACCCAACTGTTCGGCGGCGCCGCCGAGCAGATCGACATCCTGGTCTACGGGGGCACCTTCCTCTTCGACGGCATTCCCAGGTTCTGCTCAACGCTCGCAGTCGCGGCCGAACGCGGAGTCGCCATTCGCTTCATCGTGGGTGATCCCGATTGCGCTGCGGTAAGCCAACGCGGGGAAGAGGAGACGATTGGCTCAGTTCTAGCAGCTCGCTGCCAGATCACACTCGCACGATTGGCTTCACTCGCCGACGCCCCAGGCTTGGAGGTGCGCACACACGCCACACCGCTGTACACGTCGATGTTCCGCGCGGACAACACCCTGATTGCCAACCCGCACCTATACGGTGCTCCCGCCAGCGACAATCCCGTCCTCTTTATTCGACGTGACGACGCGCCCGAGCTGTGGCGCGATCACCAACTCTCTTTCGAACGGGTGTGGAACACCGCCCAACCATTACCCACGCACGCCTGACCTGCCGATTGGAGAACCGTATGGCCCGGACCGACTACTACAACGATCCCCACGCGCCAGCCGCAAACAGTGTGGTGCCCTCCACTACCGCCGTCGTCACCGATTCACATGATCGCATCGTGCTAATTCGCCGCCGCGACAATAACCTTTGGGCATTGCCGGGTGGCGCAATGGAATTGGGCGAATCCATCGTCGACGCGGCGGTTCGTGAAGTGAAAGAGGAAACCGGTCTCGACGTCGAGATCAGCGGACTCATCGGCGTCTACACCAATCCTCGCCACGTTATGGCCTACGCCGACGGTGAAGTCCGTCAACAGTTCTCGCTGTGCTTCACCACCCGGCTGCTCGGTGGACAGTTGCGAGTCGACTCGGAAAGCACCGACATCGCCTGGACGTCACCAGGCGAACTTGCATCTTTGGACGTCCACCCCTCGATGCGGCTGCGCATTCAGCACTACCTTCAACGCCGCGACAGCCCATACCTCGGGTAGCCCGGCAAGGTCGTCTCTAGCCGGCGGAGGCACTAACTCGTGCTGCCGCCGCCAACAGGCTCGGCGCCGCCCGCTCGATCGCACGATGCACAGGATCCCCATCGGGGTAACGCGACAGGATCTCCGTGACTCGATCTTCAGCTCGCACAGGCGAGCCCTGCGGGCCAGTGGTCAAGTCCGCGCACGTCAGCACGTCTAGTAACAACGACGGAGGTGCCGTGAACTCGGCCAGCGCGTCTAAGAGGCCGCGCTCCCGCGCCTCGAACACCGCGCCCGTGTGATAGGCCACCAGCGAGACCACCACTGCGGGAAAGCCCTCGTCGCGGACGAACACTGCGCCGTCGACGGGGTGGAAACCAGTCGATCGAACTGACGGCGCATAGCCAACATCGTGAAGCCACGCGGCAGCCACCACCGCGTCGGCATCCATGGCGCCCAAGCCGACGACCAATCGCTCCGCCGTCGCCGCGACTCCGCAGACATGGGCCCACCGATGCGGCAGATCGGCCAGTCGCTCCTCGGCGATCGCCCGTGCACGTGCCGCGTCCGTCACCACGATGCAAGTCTACGAATGTGCCCGACACAGCACCGACGCGATTTGGGCGAAAGATCCACGCCGCGGCGGCTCCCGTCCGCTGGCGCTCCCGTCCGCCACCACGGACCGAAAAATGCCTATCGGATCGAGGCTGTGAGAACTTTCTCTACTGTTATCAAGAACAGGTTCTCAGCCCACTTCGGGATCGCCATGAGTGGCGTCCACAAAGCGGTCGATGGCCCTATCGATTCGATCCCGAGCGACTTCACCCGATATTCGCCCACTGCTGAACGCCGCCAAATTGGCAAGCCACACATCAGCGATCAGCCCCGCTAGTCGCTGGTCTCTGACCGTGGGCTCGCCGCCGCTCAAAGTCCTTGCCAGCAGACCTTCAATGACGTCGATCGCTTCATCGGTGGCTGCGGCGGCGGTGTGGTCGGCGAGGACGAAGGCGCGCGTCACCGCCTCGGTCAAGCGCGGGTCTTGGTTGCCATTCGGTGTGCAGGCAGTCGACGAGCAAGCGAAGGCGTTCGCGCGGTGTCGACGCGGTGACGGTCCAATCGCGGCTGTTTCCAAACTCTTGGAACTCGCGGGTCAACGCCGACACCAAGAGGTGGATCTTGGAGGGGAAGTACCGGTACAGCGTGCTGACGCCGATTCCGACCTGCGCGGCCACCGCGCGAACGTGCACAGCCTCGTAACCGCCGCTAACTGCCAGCATCATCGCGGCATCTACTGCACTGTTACGGCGGTACGTGTCGACACCGCCAAGGTCGGCCGCCCTATCGGGGCGATGCTGCCTCAACTTCGAAGCCATGCTGCCAACGCCACGCTCAGACGCTGTGATCACCAATTGGTTGGTGAAGCGCGCCGGCTAGCCGATCAAACAGGTCCTCGAATCCGCTCACGTCGCCGTGCGCAGCGAAATGATCGACACCCACCGTCACGAAGACTGCGCTGGCGGTGAACCGGGTGATGCCATCGTGACTGACTCCCGTTCCGCTGACGTGAAGAGCACGTCCTTGGCGGCCGGTGATCTGGGCAGTAATCCTGTGCGGTTCGTGCAACGGGACAGGTCGCAGATACTCCACTGTCAGACTGCGTGTCACCGCGGGCGTGCCGGCCACCCACAACGTGAAGCCCAGTACGTCGTCACAGGCTGTCGCTACTGCGCCGCCGTGCGCCAGTCCTGGGGCGCCGATATGGCGCTCATCGAACGTCACATCGCTGTAGACCTCGTCACCGTCGCGATAGACAACCAGCTGCAATCCATGCGAATTCGCGGGCCCGCACCCGGTACACGTCGAGGTATGCGGAGGCAGTAGATATGGCCCCGGATGTGCTGTGTCACCCATCGTCATCCCCTTGTTTCGCACTGATTCGCGATATCGTCGGGCCCGCACCGCAACTGCAACGAGCCTTCGTTTGGCAGCTTCTGGACGCACCAAGACCCTCCCGCGTAGACACGACGGCCATGCCTACCGACCAGGGTGTTCTCCGTAACCGCGGACAAACCTACGAACAGTTTCGCTACGCTACTCTTGGTACCATACCTTGACGCCTGCTGGAAACGCCGCCCGCAGGTCCCATTTTCCGAAGGGACAACGCAGTGAGCACTCAACCGGCGGCATACGCAGACGACGATGATGACATCGACCCCCGCCGGATCAGGTCGCGTAACCGACTGCTCGACGCGGCGGCGGCACTCCTCACCACCGGGGGAATCGAAGCCGTCACGATCGACGCGGTGACCAAAGCCTCCAAGGTGGCTCGCACCACCCTCTATCGGCATTTCGCAAGCTCATCACAGTTGCTGGCGGCCACATTCGAGCGCCTGCTGCCGCACGTCACTACACCGACACCCGACGAGGGGTCGCTGCGGCAGAGGCTGATTGAAATCCTCAGCCGGCAGGCCGCACTCTTTGCCGATGCCCCGATCCAGGTCACCACGCTGGCTTGGGTCGCCCTTGGGCCCACCGATCCTGCTGCTGACGGCACCGCAGATGAGGACAGCCCGGCTGGCAGCCTGCGTTCTAGGGTCGTCGAGCAATACCGCAAACCGTTCGACGAAATCCTGTCGAGCGACCAGGCTCGCGAAGAACTTGACGAATTCGACCTCGAATTGGCTGAGTGCCAGCTCGTCGGTCCGCTGGTCTTCGCACGCATGACCGGACTCTGCACCATCAGCCGTGACCAGTGCGTCCGCATCGTCGACGACTTTCTGGCCGCACACTCACGCACCCGAACCGAGGCGTGACGGCGAATTGGTAGGTGCGCCGGCGGTTCGCCTGCGGCTTGTCGTCGCTGGGACCGGGCGGCTCGCACTGGGCCTGGCTGAAACTTCCTGGTGACCCTGCGTCATCGCCATCCGCCAGCCGCGCTGAGAAAACGCTACTAACAGTTTCAAAACGCTATGTAGCGTTGTGCTACTATAGGTACACTTATGAGGTTCAGTCGACCACGATCCAGTGAGCCCGTCATATGAAAACCCCTGTCCGCGTGAGTCGTTCGTCGAATCGCGCCGCTGTTGGTCGCACGCTGAATCACTGGCGGCACCATCCACCGTTACGAACGGCCGGGACCGTGGCGCTGGCCCTGGTCGTAGTAGTGGTATCGACGGTCTACCTGTAATTTCACGGTGAGTTCACTCCGGCCATGCACTTGACCCTGGTGTCGGATCGCGCTGGGCTGGTCATGGAGCCCGGGGCAAAAGTGACCTACAACGGCGTCGAAATCGGCCGGGTCGCCGCGGTGCGCGCGATCCAGCAAGATGACACCACCAAGGCGAAACTGTCCCTGGACGTCGCTCCAAAGTACATCGAGCTGATCCCGGCCAACGTGACCGCCGAGATCAAGGCCAGCACGGTATTCGGCAACAAGTATGTAGCCTTCCGTAGCCCGTCGAGACCGGCATCTGCGCGCGTGTCGAGCTCGCAGGTGATCGACGTCTCGCACGTGACGACCGAATTCAACACCCTGTTCGAAACCTTGATGTCGATCGCGCAGAAAGTCGATCCCGTCAAACTCAACCTGACTCTTGCGGCCACCGCCGAGGCACTGGACGGGCACGGCCTCGACTTCGGCCGATCAATCATCGCGGGCAATGCTGTCCTCGACGACATCAACCCTGAAATGCCGCAGATCCGCGAAGACATCAAACGCCTTACCGACCTCGCCGACGTCTATGCCCAATCCTCACCCGATTTCTGGAAATTCCTCAACAATGCAGCGACCACGGCAGGCACCGTCAATGAGCAGCGAGCCGATCTCGATGCGGCGCTGCTGGCTGCCGCGGGCTTCGGCAACGCTGGCGCTGACATCGTGGGGCGGGGAAGTCCCTACCTGGTGCGAGGTCTGGCTGACCTGGTGACGACCACCGGCACCTTGAACACCTACAGTCCCGAATTCCTGTGCAGCATAAGAAATTATGCTGCGATCCTGCCGCAGACTGTTGAATCCGCAGGCGGCAACGGCTACTCGATCGACTTCCGTATCGGGCTCACCGGTGCGCCGAATCCGTACGTCTATCCGGATAACCTGCCCCGTTCCAATGCGCGAGGCGGCCCGGGCGGCGCCCCTGGATGTTGGCAGACAGTCACCAAGGATTTCTGGCCCGCCCCTTACCTGGTAGCCGACACCGGCGCATCACTGGCTCCCTACAACCACCTCGAACTCGGGCAGCCATTGCTTACCGAATATGTGTGGGGACGCCAGGTCGGTGAAAACACCATCAATCCCTAGGACGAGCAGGCCTGCGGACCCACCGGTCCACGACTACGTCGAAGCGGCGCTCAGCGGCCTCGATACATAGAATCGTCATATTCCGATGGAACTGGGAGACAGCGACATTGGGGCGGCATGCAGTCGCTCAGGAAGCGCTTCCTCGCCGGACGCGTAAGGGAATCGAAACAGGTCCTCGCAGTGAAGGATTGGTACCCCAGCGCACGGGTCCAGCAAGCTCCAGGCCGTCGAGTTCGTCCAGCAGATGGTCCACCGCTGTGATCACTTCGAGTCGTGCGAGATGAGCGCCCAGACAAAAGTGAAGTCCATGGCCGAATGCCAGGTGCCCGGTCGTGTCGCGATGAGGGTCGAACCGATCGGGGTCGCTGAACTTCGCCGGGTCTCGGTTCGCCGAGGCATAGAAGAGCAACGCCTTTGCGCCCTTAGGGATTACCGTGTCGCCGATCCGATAGGGCGCGGTAGCGGTTCTGGTGACCCACTGCACCGGCGAGCCCCAACGCGCGGTCTCCTCGACCGCCGGGCGAAGCAGGCTGCGGTCGGCTTTCAACGTCAGGAAGAACTCGCGGTCCTCGGCGAGCCTGACGAGCAGCATGCCCAACAGGTTTGTAGTGGTCTCGTTGCCGGCGACCAGAAGGATGAGCGCGTAGAAGAAAGCTTCCTGATCGCTGAGCTCGCCGGATTCTTTGGCTGCCTGCAACCAACCCAAGAGATCGTCTGCCGACGTGCTGGACCGCCGGCCCATCTCGACGTCTATGAAGCTGCGCATCTGCACGTAGGACTGAAGTAGCGAACCGACGTATCGCATGACCTCGTGCACCGACCGCGGTCCGAATAGTCTCGCGAACTTGTTGGATACGGTGCGAAAGGCCGGCCACTGAGGATGGGGAATACCCAAGATTGTGGCAATGACGTTGATGGGCATGGGGATCGTCAGCGCCGCGACCATGTCAATGACGTCGCCGTCTCGCAGTGGCCTGATCGCCTCATCGGACAACGCGCGAATATCTGTGGCCAGAGTCTGTACCGAACGCTTGCTGAACATGGGCGCGGTCAGATGCCGCAGGCGGGTGTGATCGGGTGGGTCTGTGGTGAGTACAGCACTGGTGACAAACGACCGCAGCATGATGCCGTCCCTCGACGAGAACACCTCATTGTTGCGAACGGCCTTGTGCACGTCCTCGTAGCGCCCCATCATCCAGACGCCGAGCCGCTCGTTGACGACCACCGGATGCTCACGAATGCGCAGCAGCTCGGGATAGGGGTCGGCGATGTTCTCGGCGAGCGTCGGATCGAATGTGGTTCGTGGCACCGACTTCGGCGCCGATGCAGTGCGTGGGCGCCGTAGATCGCGGTAAGCCCCTGTCGCAACCGGACGCCACAGATCAGTGACGGAGCTGCGAGTTGCAGAAAGCACCGCGCGTGGTGGGGGCCGTAGAAGATCCGTCGACATAACATGACGTTAGGCCGGTCGCAATGGCTCGATAATGACAGAATCAGACAGACATTTGATATTTTCAGACACATGCCTAGTCCGATGGCCCCGGTGTGGGACGTGGCGCGCTCCTCGGCGCCGGGTCGACACATCTTGGAGACCGCGGTACACCACGGCCTCAATCCTGAAATCTGTTTGTCTGGAACAGGACTCACGTCGCAGGGGTTGAGGGACCCGACCAGCGAGATGCATGCGAGTCAGGAACTGACGATGATTCGCAACCTGATCGGCCGACTCGGCGATCAACCGGGACTGGGTACGGAAACCGGTGCGCGCTACACCTTCGCCGACATGGGCATTCTGGGTTATGCACTGATTTCGAGTCCAACCGTTGGGGACGCGATAGACGTCGCCTGCCGGTACGCCGCACTCAGTACCGTCTACCTGAGTCTGGCCGCACCAGAACTCAACAACACCGAAGCGGTCATCGGTCTTGATAACGCCCAGGTTCCTCCCGATGTGCGGAGGTTTCTGCTCGAACGCGATTTTGCAATGTTCCTGCAGATCTTGCCGCCGCTCATGCGTGGCGTTGACGCGCCGATCGCGATGCGACTGGAGGTGGCGGATCTGCAGCTGCCGGCAAGTCTGGTGGAGATCGACAACGTGACGGTCACTGTGGAGAACGCGGTGCGCAACGCCCTGATTGTCCCCGCTGATCTGGTGAGCCAACCGATGCCCGCGCCAGATCCCCAGACTGCGGCGATCTGTATCCGCCAGTGCGAGGAGTTATTGAACCGTCGACGAACCCGTCGTGGCATATCAGCCTGGGTGCGGATGCGGATGATCCAAGATTCGACCCAGATCCCATCCATGGCGACCATCGCGAGGGAACTCTGCATCACCGATCGCACGTTGCACCGTCACTTGGCGGGAGAGGGAACCAGCTACCGCGCACTCGCAGACGAGGTTCGCGCAGCGCTGGCCGCCGAGCTGTTGAGTTCGGGACTCACTGTCGAGGAAACTGCACGCCGACTTGGCTATTCGGAGACGGCCGCATTCACTCGAGCCCATATTCGGTGGAATGGGCGCCCACCCAGTGAGTCCAAGCGCCGTGGGCGGTCAACGGCTCAAACGTGATGTGAGGGCAAGCTGCATGCTCACGCGCCGACGTCGACTGTCGGGCGGTATCGCGACGGTGCCGCAGTCCTTGGTCTAGTGGCGAGACGTTGTGGCCACCAGCTCCGTTCGCGCAGCAAAGTAGCGATGGCGGGTACGGTCAGCGTCCGGACCAGGAAAGTATCCAACAGCAGTCCGCAGCCAATGATGAGGCCGGTCTCGATCATGATCGCGACCGAGCCGATCATCAAGCCGAACATGCTCGCGGCGAAGATCAGGCCGGCGGAGGTGATGACCGAGCCTGTGGTGGCGACCGTCCGTAGAACGCCGATACGCAGATTGCTGCCGCTCTCCTCCCGCAGTCGCGATACCAGTAACATGTTGTAGTCGGCACCGACTGCCACCAGAATGATGAAGGCTAATAGCGGTACAGGCCAGGCGATTTCATGACCGAGTATCCATTGGAAAACGATGACTCCGATGCCGAGTGAGGCGAGGTAGTTCAGCACCACGGTGCCAAGGAGATACAGCGGTGCCACGAGCGCGCGCAGTAGCACCACCAGGATGAGTCCAACGATGACCAGGGTGGCGATGGCAAGTTGGATGAAGTCGGACGAGAGCAGACGCTGGATATCAGAATTGACCGCGGGGAAGCCGGCGACAGAGATCGTGGCGTTCGCCAGCGAGGTGTTCGGCCTGGCTCCATCGGCGACTTGGGTCATCTGGCGGGCAAGGTCCATCGCTTCGACGCTGTAGGGATCGTTGCTGGTCTCCACTGCGAATCGCGCCGTTTTCCCATCGGGTGACAGGAACTGCTTTGCGACGTCGGCGAATTGGCGGTTCGCAAAGGCGTCTGCGGGCAGGTAGAAGCCGGACGCGGCATCCGAACCCGCGGACGCGCGAGACGAGTTCTGAAGCTGGGTGGCGATTTGGCTCATACCGGATAGCATCTCAATATTGCTGTCCGCCAGCGTCTTTACCCCATCGGCCAGCGCGCGGGAACCGGAGGCGAGCTGGCTGATGCCGTCTTGTAGCCGGGTGATGTTGGCCGCGAGATCGGCGGGCTTTCCCAGCGCGCCGAATGCCTTGTTCATGGCATTGACGGCAGTCTGAACGTCGGCGATGGTGCCGGTTACGGTGGCGTTGGTGGCGGGGTCGTAGCGGTCACCCAGCGCGGCGACCTGGGAGAAGAATCCGTTGTTTCTCAGAGCAACCAGGATCTGGACCTGGTCGCGGATTTGAGCGCATTGGGGAGTTGTGACGCACCAGGGTGACCCATTGAGCAGGTCGACGAGCGGGTTCAAGGTGTCGATGGCGCCTTGTGTGCGTTCGGCCAGCGGGCGGATGCCTGGGCCGGCTTGTATTGCGTTGTCGATACTGGGGCTGGTCGCTGAGAGTTGGTGCAGAAGTGGGGCAAACCGTTGGAAGTCCTGGCCGGCGGACTGTGCTTGGGTGAGCACTGGGCCTAATGGTTTCAGTGCGGTCCGTACAGATGTGTCGAGCTGCGCGAGTCCGTTGGCCAGTTGGTTGGCTCCATCGGTGAGCTTGGCGAGGTCATCGCGGCGGGAATTGCCATCGGCGACGGCACCGGCCATCTTGTCGCCGATTTGCCTGTTCTGCCACGATAATTGCGCTTGGTCAAGGCGGGTGCCTGCCGGACGGGTGACTCCGGATATCTTGACCACGCCGGGGATCTGGGAGATGCGCGATGCCATTTCGTCGAGGTCGGCCAGCCCTTTCCCGGTGCGCATGTCGACGGGGTTTTCGACCACTAGGAACTCGGTGATGACGACGTCTTTGCGAAAGTGTCGGTCGAGGAGCTGGTAGCCCTCATTGCTAGCCGTGGTGGGAGGTTGTCCTTTTCGGTCGTCGTAGCTGATCTTCATCGTGGCAGCTGCACCGGAAAGAGCCAGGAGGATCATCAAGCTAGCAACGAGCAACGGCCGAGGGTGACGCACGACCGCCACAGCGACGCTGTTCCAGTACCGGCGGGTGCGGTCGGGCTTGGGTTCACCGATACCGCGTCGGGCCGCCAACGCCAACACTGGCGGCAACAGTGTCACCGTAGCCAGGAAGCCCACAAGTACGGCAACCGCGCACGCTGGTCCCAATCCGGCGAACACGCTCAGCGTGGCGAAGACCATGGCCAGAAAAGCCAGGGCGACAGTAGCTGCCGACGCGAAGATCACTCGTCCGATGCTGGCCGTCGCGTGAATGACAGCGAGATCGGCAGGGGTACCGGCGCGCCGCTGTTCGTGGTACCGGCTGATCAAAAAGACTGTGTAATCGGTTCCTGCGCCGAGAAGGATCGCGGTCATGAATGCCACGGTGAACTGCGAAACCGGCATGCCCAGCTGCCCGAATGCGGACAAGACACCACGGCCGACGGCCAGACTCAGCCCGATGACTAGCAAGGGCAATAACGCGGTAAACAACGACCGGTAGACCATCAGCAGGATCAACGCGATCAACCCGGCCGTTGCGATCGAGATGAACAGCAAATCGTGTTCGGCAGAAGCGATTTGGTCACTGAAGGTTGCCGGGGGACCGGTCACGCGGACGGTGATGTCCGACCCGTCGAAGGCGCGTTGGGCGGTGGCGCGGACTGCCTGCACCGATTCCGCTGCAGTGGGATCACCCAGAGTCCCGGCCACCCCCACCGGTAGGAACCACGCTTTGCCGTCTGCGCTGACGGCTTGTGCCTTCATCACGGGATCGGCCAGCAAGTCCTGCACCAGCAGCACGTGGGCGTGATCGGCTCGAAGGCGCTCGACGAGCCTCGAGTATCGATCCCGCGCCTGCTGCGTCAGCCCAGCGGGGCTTTCCATGGCGACGAACAGCATCGTCTTCGACCCTTGCTCGCCGAACGCAGCGCTCATGCGGTCAACAGTCTGAAATGACGGCACGTCCCGGGGAATGAGGTCGACCGACTGTCGCCGCACAACGGTTTCGAGCTGTGGGAACAACAGCGCTAGCACCACTGCAATGGCGAGCCACCCACCGATCACGAGCGCCTTGTGGTGAACCGTGAAGGCGGCAAGCCTGGCCAGCCGCGCACTGTATTCCGGCGACGCTGCGGGGTCGGCAAGACGGACGCGTCGAGAAACGGTCCCGACACCGTGGACATCATCAGCCACCGTCACGCCCCCTCAAGAGTGGAACTATCGGTATAGCACCGATACTAACGGTTTCCTATTTGCCCGCGCGACCCCCGGGCAAACGGCGGCTATCTCGGCAACCCGGCTCCGAATCATCGAATCAATTTGCAGCACCGTCAGTTTCGTCATCGACCAGGTCATGGCGAACGACGCGCACACGTCCATGCGGGAGGCAAGCCATGTAGCCATGCCGTTTGCCGTACAGCTCCCACGCCGTCTCGTGGCTGTCGGGATCGACATCGATGCAATGCCCGCGGGAGAAGCCCAAATGCAGCGCCCCCTCGTCATCGCACCAGGCCCGTGTGCACACTGCGCCGGCCAAATCGAGTAGTGGACGCTCCTGAGCCGACACCCGGGCGGGATCGATAAGCACTTCTTCGGACGGATGCGACCCGATCGCCGGCAAGGTCAGCCTCATGGGCCGCGCGATGACGAGTTCGTTGTAGTCGTCGAGACTCAGAACCAGGCCTTCTCGCAACGAAACTCGCTGGACGGTGCGCTGTTCGATCCACTGCGTATGCATGTCGGTCTCCTGTTCAACACTCCGATGTGTTGTATTTATGGTACTGCTAGTATCGGAGCGATACCAGAAGGTCCTATTTTGCAGCTCGTGGGTGCGGCGGTGGTGCTGTGCATTTTGCTGCGACGGGCACGGCGGGCAACTTCGAGCAAACGAGTCGTTGGGGACCATTCGTCAAGGGGTGCGTTCCTTGTCGGATCCCGCAGCGACCGCGCTATTGGCGTTCGGCATTCTCGTGACCTGGCCGACCGTCGCTTACATCAGCACGCGCCCCTGGGCGTCGCGTGTCCTGGTGACTGCATGCCACGACCCGGCCGAGCTTGAACGTGCCCGGGACAAGCTCTCCCTCTAGCTCGATTTAGACAACCTCGTCGAGGAAATCGATGACGGCTTCGGAGAACGCGTCGTTGTCGTCTCCAGCGATCATGTGACCAGCGTCGGTCACGTCCACCGTGCGCGCGTGCGGCACGAGGTCGACGAAGTCGTTCACTGTCTCCTCCGACACCACGTCCGACAACAGCCCCCGCACAAGAAGCGTAGGAGCAGATACCTGCCGTGCGCCGTCGATCAACACCATGCTCATCCGGTCGAACTCCGCTGCGCCCTCATCTGGATTACCTTGCAGGAAGCCAAAATTCGACGCCACAAAGGCCGGATCCCACCGCCATACCCAACGGTCGTCGGCGCGCTGCTGCAAGACCTTCCGTAGTCCGTCGAGGCTGCTTGGCTTCGATCTGTGTGGGTTGTACGCGGCGATAACCTCGGCGGCAGACTCAAGATCGGCGAAACCGTCGGGGTGCGCCGCCATGAATGCGACGACGCGCCGTGCGCCCTGCATCTCCATGCGTGGAGTGATGTCCACCAGCACCACGGCGTCCCACAGGTCAGGTGATGCGAGTAGGTGAGTGCCCAGGATCGTCAGACCGCCGAGGGAAGCTCCAATGGCCACAACAGGGTGCCCACCTGCCGCGTGCGAACGCACCGCGAGCAGGTCGCCGCCGAGTCGATCAAGGTCATAGCGGCCATCCGGGTCCCAGTCACTATCCCCGTGTCCGCGCGCATCGTAGGCCGCCGCGAGGTAGCCGCGTGCGTGTAAGCGCTGCGCTGTCGCATCCCACGCATGACGGCTTTGGCCTCCTCCGTGTAGCAGCAATACGGCTGCCCGCGGCTTCGCGCACGGATACAGGTCGACCGCCAAGGAGACTCCGTCGGTGGTGGGCACTCGCTGGAGGACAGGTCTTACCCTGCGCCGCCTGCCGAGCCCGGGGGACATCACGAGGCCGCCTTCTGGCCCACAACAGTCACAGTGCCCTGGGCAGCGCACACAGCCCGCCCGTCGTTGGTAATATCGATTCTCGCGACACCGCTGCTCTTCCCGAGCGAGATGATCTCGGCTACCGCGACGCACGTGCCGCTGGACACCGGTCGGAGTAGGTTCAGCTTGAATTCGGTGGTCGCAACCCAGGATCCGGCAGGAATGACGGGATAGAACACGACGCCGAGACAGTGGTCAACGAGCGCCGACAGACAGCCACCGTGCAACGAGCCGAAGGGCGTCTTTAAGTCGTCCCGGGCGTCCATCTCGACGACGAGGCGTCCCGCTAAGAAATCGGTATGACGAAATCCTAAGTAGCCAGCCAGGCCGCCGGCCGTCAACGCCGCCCCTTTTAACTGGTTGGCGACCTGCGCGTCGAATGCGGCGAAGTTCGCGGACATGTTCACCTCTCCTCGGTGTGGGGGCTGGTGTTTGAGACACTACGCCTGACTTGTTACATCACGTTGCGTCTTGGCCAGAGACGATTGCGGGTAGAAGAAGACGTTGCAGATAGGTGCGCAGTCCGTCTCTGCTTCGATCCCTTGGGCCACGAACGGTGAGCAGACTCAGCACGGTGCGAAGTATCCATTCCGCGGCGTCATCAACGGAGACCCCGGGCGCCAACTGGTTCCAGTGCGTCGCGAAGAGAGGCCGAAGAAACTCGGTGACGAGTTCGAAAAGCATGGTCGATGTTCCCTCGGCAAGGCCCACACCCGCGAGTTCACGATCGCTGCCGAATAGGACGCCGATGATGGGCCTTCGGCGGGCCGCAATCACAGTGTGATCGATGAAATCAACGATCGCAGAACCTAAGTCACTATGGCCGGACAACCGCGGTTCCATCCGGCGTAGGTATTCTTCGGTGGCGCGAATGATGACCCCAGAGATCACGGCCTCGCGACTCGCGAAGTACCGGTAAACCGTCGCCCGTGACACACCGGCATTTCTGGCGATGTCCTCCATAGTGGTGCCTGCGAGACCCTGCACCTCAAGGCAGCGCTCAGCGGCGTCGAGCAATCGGTCGCGCCCTGATCTCCCATCCGCCGCAGCGGACGCGCCCCAGCGCAATGACTTTGTCGCCACGTGATCAGTATGCACACGACTCAGCACTACGCGATCAACTATGCAACAGAGTTTCTAATCTGTCTCAGATAAAGGCACTCCTGGGCCCCTGAGAGGGGCCCCGCCTGACCACGAGCGTGGTTGTTCGCGGCACCGTTCTCTGCTGGGACCACTTTGGGGCCAAACGGCTTGCGCGATGCCGAACGGCGTGCGCGTCCGTCAATGTCACGAGCTGCCCTGAAACCATTACAACTGCTGCTGAACTGCGAAAACGTGCCACCGCCGCTTCCCGGGGGTCGCGTGGTCCTACGTAACACGGGCCGCTTAGATGCGACCTCGCCTAGCCGTCGGTGTCGGTAACCTGTTCAGCGGAAACAACTTTCAGCAGTTTGTCGCGGGCGGCGCAAAGCCCATCTAATGCTGAATTGAAGTCAAGCGCGGCATCGGCCAGCGAGGCGCGGCCGGCTGGATGACCGTGTGCCGCCAGCACCCGTGCTGCATATCGGAGATCGGTCGTGTAATGAATGAGGTCCACGATGTAGCGGGTGGTCGCGGTCGGCGCCGCGCCTTGAGGGCGCTGGAGGTTGCTGGACATCAGGCTTGTCCAGTCTGCGATTGCGCGGCGGTCGAAACTGTACAGCCCCTCGAGCATCCAACGTCGCCACCGGGCTGGACGGCCGCTACGAGCACCGGAAGGAAGCGGTGAGGAAGCCATCAATCGAGCCTAAGAGCTCACCCAGCGTTTTTCTGGGCCCATAAGCAGCGGTCTGAAGCGGCAATCGCCCCGTAAGCCGACCTTTGCCCACCGACGCCGAGACGCCTGTTGTCACGAGACCCCGGCGGCGGTCGCGACGCGCAGCTGGTCGGCTGCCACCCTCCATTTCCGAAGTGTCTGGCCCGCTGATCGGCCGAGTAAAGAGCGCCTTCGGCGCGACTTCGTCGTGGCTTCGCCACCCTTGACACAACCGATCGCAGCGACAGGACGGCCGCATGGGGAGCGGCCCGTTAGTGGCACCGCTTTTACGAGGCGAGTGACGACAGTTTTGACGACAACGCTGACGACAGTTGCTGCCTCAACGACGTCCCCTACACGACAACTTGCGACCTATCGTGCCTGGTCACGGACTCTGCCCGCTCCTGGCAGTGTGGGGGTCAGGGGTTCGAGTCCCCTTAGCTCCACTCATTTCGATGGGTATCGGTGTTCGGTCTGCGCTGATTGCGCAGAATTGCGGCTAGGCCGCTTGGTAAACGTAGAGTCACACAGCCTGAGCCGCATCGTTACGGTAACGAGTCAATTGGCTGGCCCGGTAACTTACACGCCTGTGATACGGTTCTTTTGCAGTCAGAGGATTGCGTGTCCGGGGGGACTGGTTACTAATCATCGGAGTTTACGTGAAGAGCCTCGGGAGACTCGGTAAAGCGATATTCGCCGGTATCGGCTTTTATGCAAGCGGGTTGATTCTCAGCGGTCAGGCGGGTGCCGTTCCCGTCGCGCAGCTGCCCCTTGGCGGGCCGGTGTGTGCGGGTGGTGTGGTCGCTCAAACAGCCGGTGACGGCGGGGCACCGGCGGGCGTGGTCGGGGCGGCCGGCGCGGTGCCTTGTGGGCCAGCTGCGGCTGACCTGACCACTCTTGCTGGCCCTGTGCCGATGGGACTGCCGGGGCCGGTGCCTCCGGTCCCGATTGCCCCGATTCCGGTGGTTCCCGGGCTGCCGCCGCCCGTGCCGCTGGTGGCGCCGGGGCCGGCCGGAGCCGCTGCGGCAAGTCCGATCGCGGGATTGATGACAGACGCCATCAGTGCCCCTATCGGTCTGGCTGGCGGCACTAAATAGTACGTGCCGGAAAAGGGTCCGCGAACATTGTGTTCGCGGACTTTTTTCTGTTGCGGAATCATTCTGTAGTCGGTCGACGACAATTTATTTGTAGAACCGTTATTCCAGTGCGACTGTATCGTTACGAAATGCTGTTATCGGAAACGGTGTGGACGGCGCGATTATGGTTTCACCAACCGGCGCGGAGTACCGGCGCAGTAGCCGACGATGTCGTCGACGATATCGCGATAAAACACGTTCATGCAGTTCTCGGTCACGTAGCCCAGGTGCGGGGTCAGCACGGTGTTGCCCAGCGTGGTGAGCGGGTGCCCGGCCGGTAGCGGCTCCTGGTCGTAGACGTCAAGCCCCGCACCACGGATCCGGTCCGTGCGCAGCGCGTCGATCAGCGCCGCCTCATCGATCAACCCGCCGCGTGAGGTGTTGACCAGGATCGCGCTGGATTTCATCGCGGCCAGCTCATCGCGACCGACGAGGCCGCGGGTCGTCTCGGAGAGCACCATGTGGATCGATACGACGTCAGCGGTCTCGAACAGGCTGCGCCGGTCCAGCAGCTGCGCCTGCGCCTCGGCGGCCCGCTCTGGGGTCAGGTGTGGGCTCCATGCGGTGACGCGCATGCCGTAGGCGTGGGCCACCGCGGCGACCAACCGGCCGATGCGACCCAGCCCCACCAGTCCGAGCGTGGCGCCGGCCAGATCAGCGCCGACGGTCTGCTGCCACCGACCGGCCCGCAGCCCAGCGTCCTCGGCGATCAGATGACGTTGCAGGGCGTGGATCAACGCCCAGGTGAGTTCGACCGTGGGCGTGATGGTGCCACCGGTCCCACACACCGTGATCCCGAGCCGGTGGGCTGCGGCCACGTCGATGGCGGCGTTGAACGGCCCGGTGGTGACCAGTAACTTCAGCGCCGGCAGTGCAGACAGCAGGTCGGCGCCGATCGGCGTGCGTTCGCGCATCGCCACCACCACCTCACAGTCGGCCAGCCGGGCGACCAGTTCGTCACCGGGAGCGAGGTGTTCGCGGATCGCCAACAGATCCACGGGCCGGGGGATGGGCGACCAGTCCACCGTCTCGGCGATGCCCTGATAGTCGTCTAGTACGGCGACCCGCACAGGTGGTGTCATCAGTACGCATCCGGGTCGTGCTGGACCGCTTCGGGAACCGGATGCTGATAGAGGCGAGCGGCGTTCTCCCAGGTGAACTTCCGGATCACCTCGGCAGGCAGATCGCCGATCTCTTCGTGAATCACCTGCTGAGTGTTCGGCCAGGTCGAATCGCAGTGCGGGTAGTCGGCTTCCAGCATGATGTGGTCGGTGCCGATGCGCTCGTGCTGGCAGAACGACGACTGATCCTCGACCGCGCAGAACCAGAAGTTGCGTTGCAATACCTCAGCCGGGGAGAGTGTCTCGCCGAGCGCCTTCCAGGTTCCGTACATCTCGTGATAGCTCAGCATGTGGTCGAGGCGGTCCAGCAGCCCTGCGACCCAGCCGATCCCGCCCTCGGACAGGCAGATCTTCAACTCGGGGAAGCGGCTGGGCAACCCGGAGTACAGCCAGTCGACCGCGGCGGAGATCGCGTAGGCGAAGAACAGGACGCCGGCGACGTCGGGCGGTGCATCATCGGTGGTCGACGGCGAGGTACCCGACGAACCGATATGGAGATTGACCACGGTGCCGGTTTCGGCGCAGGCCGCGATCATCGGGTCCCAATGCCCGGAGTGAATGGTCGGCAGCCCCAGCATGGCCGGATTCTCACTGAAAGTGATGGCGCGGAAGCCTCTTTCGGCGTTCTCGTAGATCATGGCCGCGCCGACCTCGGGATCCAGCAGCCAGGGCAGCTGACAGCCGATGATGCGGTCGGGATAGGAACCGGCCCATACCTCGTGGTGCCAGTCGTTCCATGCCCGCACCGATGCCAGTGCCAGCTCACGGTCGCCGGTCGTCAGTTGCAGGCGCTGGCCGGCGAACCCGGGCAGGAAGGAGGGAAAGTTCAGCGAGGCGTAGACACCGTTGAGGTCCATGTCCTTGATGCGTGCATGGATATCCCAGGCGCCGCGGCGCATCTCGTCGAATCTGGCCGGCTCGAAGCCGTACTCCGACACCGGACGCCCCACCACGGCGTTAAACCCCACGTTGGGCAGTGATTGGCCGTCATACATCCAGGTCTGACCGCCGGTATCGGTCTCGACCACCCGCGGTGCCCGGTCGGCCAGTTTGCGCGGCACTCGGCCGATGAAGGTGTCCGGGGGTTCGACGATGTGGTCGTCTACCGAGATCACCGTGTAGCGCCGTTGCGCGCGGGGCGGTTCCGGGAGGAAGGTCACGGTGCGCTGCGCTCCGGCCTTGGCGGTGGTGAAGCTCAGGTCGGAGCTGAGCTCGTCGATCGATTTCATGGGCTAGTCCAGCACATGCCGGTCGGCCTTGATGGTCAGGCGGGCCGCGCCGGCCCAGTACACGTCGGCGGCGCGTTCGATCAACGACGCCTGCATCCCGGCCATGTCGGAGCGCTTCATCGGCGTGGGCGTCCGGCCGGTCAACATGACGTGGTAGGCCAGCTTGCACACCCGCTCGATGGTGGCTGACCGATAAACCGCCTCGGCCAGGGTGCGTCCGGTGGCGATCACCCCGTGCGACGCCAGGATCGCCAAGTTCGCGTTACCGATGTGCTCGGCCAGGTTCCGGGCCCGCGCAGCGGTGTCCACCTCGCCGTCGTAGTCCTCGACGAAGCACAGGTCGTCGAGGAACAGCGAGCCGGTCTGGTGGACCAGCTCGGGCAGCGTCTGCAGCGACGCCAACAGGCTCACGTAGTAGGGGTGGTTGTGGATCACCACGCGTGCGTCGGGGCGAGCGCGGTGCAGTTCGGTGTGGATATGAATGGCGGGGGTGACATCCCAGCGGCCCGCGATGACCCGGGCAGCCACGTCGACGGTGCAGATATCGGAGGCGGTCAGTTCGGCCCACCACAGGCCCCACGGATTGACCAGCATGTCGGTCTGGCCGGCGGGCTGCCAGGTGATGTGGCCCGACATGTTCTCGGCGAAGCCGATGTCGGCGAGATGGCGAAACGCGATGGCCAGCGCCTGGGCATTGCTCAGCTCGACGCCGATCGGCGGAACCACGGATGGCGACCAGACCGCTGAGCCGCCGGGACGAGCGCACTGGACGTCGACGGACTCCGTCATGAACAAATCATATGGAAATAACAGGCCTCGTCAACGGGGTCGGCGAGTTCTTCAGAGCTCGGGGTCCGCCACTCCGGGGAGTCGGCGGGGACGGACCATGGCGGGGTCGACGATCCCCGAGCGGCCGGGGTAGTGCTGTACGTGCAGCAGGTGTGCCGCGGCGAGGTCCCGGGCCCGCTGGGCGTCGCCGACATCGATGGCGTCGATCACCTGACGGTGGTCCTCCAAGACGGCGCGCCGTTCTGGAACGGGCACCGTCGAATGGTCGGTGACCTGACTTGACCAGCTTTGCTCGTGAGCCGACCACAGGGCTTCCAGGGCGCCCGCCATGACCAGCATGGTGGCGTTGCCGCAGTGCGTGACGAGCGCCTCGTGGTAGCGGCGGCTGGCGGAGGTCGCCTTCTGCAGGTCGTCGACCGCGGCCACCGATTCCTCATGCAAGCGGCGCAGAATGGGCACCACCGTGCTCTTGCGGTCCGGGCGCCCCGCGCACAGTGCCGCACAGGCCGGTTCGACCTGCAAAAGCGCGGTCCCGACGTCGGCGAGACCGACCTGCTGTGAACCCAAGACCAGGCCCATGGTGTAGGCGACGTTTGCTGAAGTGGGCCGATGGATCACCGCGCCGCCCCGTTTGCCGCGACGCACGGTGAGCAGCCCCTCGGCCTCGAGGATGCGCATGGCCTCACGCAGGGACGGCTTGCTGATGGCGAACTCGACTAGGAGTTCGTCCTCTTTGGGGAGCACGTGATCGTCGGTCAGCTCGCCGGTCAGAATGCGCCGACGAAGTTCGTCGGCGACCTGTTCGGCGAGCCGCCGAAAGCGAACGGTGGGAGCTGCCACGCGTCGAGTGTGCCAGACCAAGACCCTTTCCTTCGGTTCCTCGAATCGCTCACTTCCAAATGATTCGTGGCATACGATCGCGCTGCGAGAAGGGGACCATGGCGTGCAGCACTGGACTGTCGGCGACGTTGACATCCACGCGGTGCTGCAGGCGGTCATACCGATCCCACCCACCCTGCTTTTCGCAGCCGCATCCGAGCGTTTCGCGGACGACTCGCTGGCGGACTACTGCGACGCCTCGGGCAACATCTTGATGGCGATCCAGTCCTATCTGATCGCGTCCGAGGCGTCGTGCGTGCTGGTCGACACCTGCTTCGCCGAAAGCTTCCTGCGGACGCGCAACATCCCGGACCGCTTCGAGGAGTCGTTAGCGGCTACCGGATTCGGTCCCGGCGACATCACGGCGGTGGTGTGCACTCATCTGCACCGAGATCACGCCGGTGGCAACACCGTCGAGCGTGGCGGGCAGTGGGTGCCGAGGTTCGCCGGTGCCGACTACCTGGTGACCGTGGCCGAGCACGCGCACTGGAGCGAATTCACCGGTGAGGACCGAGTGGCCCCCGAATGCGTCGCGCCGCTGGCGCAGCACGGCAAGCTCCGGCTGGTGCGGCCCGATCATCGGCTGACCGAGACGGCCCGGCTCGTCCCGACTGCTGGTCACACCCCTGGCCACGTGTCGGTGCGCATCGAATCCGCCGGCGCGGTCGCCTACATCAGCGGCGACGTCGTGCACCATCCGGTCCAGATCGTCGACCCCGAGATCAGTGCCCGGCCCGACGCCGATCCGAGCGCTGCCCGCGCCAGCCGACAGGAACTGCTGCGCCGCGTCGCCGACGAGCGGGCGCTGCTGCTCGGATCGCATTTCGCCGCCCCCTCGGGCGGCTATATCAACAGCGCCGGTGCAGGTTTGGCGTGGCAACCGCTGGTAGAGCGAGAGGGAGCACGATGACCGAAACACAGCACCTGCTGCCGGAGGGGTTCGACTTCACCGATCCCACACTCATCGGCGAGCGGATCCCGCACGAGGAATTCGCCTTACTGCGCAAAACCGAACCGATCTGGTGGAACGCTCAGCCCTTCGGCGCGTCTGGCTACCCGGACGAGGGCTACTGGGTCGTCACCAGGCACGCCGACGTACGGGCGGTGTCCCTGCAGGACGAGGTGTTCTCCTCGCACGAGAACACCTCGCTGATCCGGACGAACACCACGGACAACCAAGAGCTCCACGACGCCAGCCGCGACAACATCATGCTGTTTCTCGACGGACCCAAGCACGCCAAGCTGCGCCGGATCGTCTCACGGGGTTTCACGCCCCGCGTGGTTGCGGGCATGCGGGATTCGCTCGACCGCCAAGCCCGAGAGATTGTCACCGCCGCCGCCGAGCACAACACCGGCGACTTCGTCACCGAGGTGGCCTCGCAGCTGCCGTTGGCGACCATCTGCGAGTTGATCGGCGTCCCAGCAGACGAGCGCCAGCAGGTCTTCGACTGGAGCAACCGGCTGGTGGGAGGCGGCAACGGTGAACCGGAAGCCGGAGCCGACGGGATCCAAGCCTCCGCCGAACTGTTGGGCTACGCCTATCAGATGGCCGAAGACCGCAAGGCACACCCGCGCGACGACATCGCCACGGCCCTGGTGACCGCGACCATCGACGGTGAAGAACTGACCGCGCTGGAATTCGGTTACTACGTGATGATGCTGATGGTGGCCGGCAACGAGACCACCCGCAACGCCACCTCGCAGGGGATGCTGGCGTTTTTCGACCACCCCGACCAATGGCGGCTGTTCGTCGACGAACGCCCCACCACCATGGCCGAAGAAGTGGTCCGCTGGGCGACGCCGGTCATCTCCTTCCAGCGCACGGCGTTACGCGATGTCGAACTCGGCGGAGTGCAGATCCGTAAGGGCCAGCGGGTTGGCATGTTCTACGGCTCGGCCAACTATGACGATGAGGTGTTCGACAACCCGTTCAGATTCGACATCCTGCGAAGCCCTAACCCCCACTTGGGTTTCGGGGCTCCCGGAGCGCACTACTGCATCGGGGCCAACCTCGCCCGTATGCAGATCAACCTGATCTTCGGTGCGCTGGCAGACATCATTCCCGACATCCACCAGCTGGATCGCCCGTCACGGTCGGTGCTGCCGTGGATCAACGGGATTGACGCTATGCCGGTGGAGTTCGGCAGCGCTGGGACGCCCTAGCGGGCGTCCCAGCGGCCCGCGTCACTCCTTGATGATCACCGGGTCGCCGATGTTGACCCGGTCGAAGTACCACTCCGCGTCGGTGGGACTCAGGCCGATACAGCCGTGGCTGACGTTCTCCAGCCCCAGGGAACGAAGCGCCCAGGGTGCGGAGTGGACGTAGAGTCCGCGCCGGGTGATGCGCACCGCCTGCTCGACCTCGAAGCGGTAGCCCTCGGCGGAGTCGATCGGGACCCCCACGCTGCTGGAGTCCATCACGACCTTGCGGTCTTTGCCCAGCACGGTGTAGTTGCCCGTCGGTGTCTCGTATTCGGTCTTACCCATGGTTGCCGGCATGACACCGTCTTCGCCCCAGTGCGGGCGGTGGTGCGGCGTGGGCAGCGGGCCGGCCTCGTCGCCGTCCACCGTCACGGTGAAGGTGTGTGCCGAGATGCTGGCGACACCGACAACCTTTGCGCCCGTGCTGAAGTCGACAGAGAGCTTGCCCACCGACAGTGCCACGGGGCTGTGCGCGGGCCAGTAGTGGTCGGGAACCCACTGCACCTCGGTGTCGTCGACCCAGTCAAACTTTCCGGTCATCGGTGGGTTGGACCGCACCGCGATGGTGCGCTCGGCGGCCCGGCGGTCGACCACCGGTGCGGAGAAGGTCACCACGACCGGGTGCGCCACGCCGACGACCGCACCCGACGACGGCTGGATCGATGAGATCCCCGTACCGGGCGGCTGGCTGGCCGCGGCCGAACTCGTTCCGGGCGGCGTCACGAGCGTTGTGACCGCGACCCCGATCACCACCATTGCTGAGCGCACCGATGTCCACATCGTCGGCATACCTTCCCGATCTTCTAACTTGGGTTGTCGCCGTTGATGGTAGGGAGATTCGCGTCGATGAGCCTCGCGCACATGCGCACGAGTCGGTCAAGGCTTCATTAAGGTTTGGACACGGCCCGCGGGCAGCGGTGTCAGCAGCAGCGCGCTCCGGGATCGCCGTCGTGACGACGCCGCCAGTAGTCGCGCTCGGAGAGCACCGGTTCGCCGGGATGAGCGCGGCGGCGGTACTCCAGGTACCGGTGGTAGTGGTTGTCGCCCAACAGCGATGCCCAGTACCAGCCGATGTGGCGAGCGGCCCGCGCTAATCCGAGCAGCGGGCGTCCCATTGCTCCTGTACCCTTCGTTCGGCCGCGGTCGGGATCAACCCAGCCGGCGCGAAACGCTTCGATGGCACCGGCGGCGGCTCGATGGTCGAGACCGTTCCACGAATCGCCCGTAGCGACACCACAATTGCGGCGACGACCACCACCGCTACCAGCGAGGCAAAAACAATCGACAACGTGCCCTGGATGAAGGCGTTGCGGACGACATCATGCAGTTGCGACGCGTTGGCCGCCGATCCGAATGATGTCTCGCCCGCCCGTTCAGCGGCCCGATAGGCGAAGTGCTGCGTCCAGTAGCCCACCCGCGGATCGCCGGAGAAGATCTTCTGCCACGACGCAGTCATGGTGACCGTCAGATCCCACAGCAGCGGAATGCCCGGAATCAGCGCCCATTTCAGGCCTGACCGCCCCTTGCCCTTCTTGATCACGATCACCGTCACCACCGTCAGCGCGATCGCGGCCAGCAACTGGTTGGCGATACCGAACAACGGGAAAAGGGTGTTGATTCCGCCGAGCGGATCGGTGACGCCCATCAACAGGATCGAACCCCACCCGGCGACCACGGCCAGACTGCACACCCAAGCCCCGATCCGCCAACTCGGGTTGGACAGCCGGCGCAGCGGCCCACCGAGGTTGCTCAGGGCATCGGAGAGCATGAAGCGGGCCACCCGGGTACCGGCGTCGACGGTGGTCAGGATGAACAGCGCCTCGAACATGATCGCGAAGTGGTACCAGAAGGCCTTGAGGCCCGGGCCGCCGAACACCCGCCCCAGCACGTCGGCCATTCCCAGCGCCAGGGTGGGGGCCCCGCCGGTGCGCGACACGATCGACTGTTCCCCGACTGCGGTGGCGGCCTCGGTGATCTGCTCGGCGGTCACCGGAGATCCGCCGAGCCCGAGCCCGTTGACGTAAGCGGCGGCACTTGAGGCGGTACCGCCGGTTGCGGCGACCGGCGCATTGAGCGTGAAGAACAGGTGCTGGTCCAGGATCGAGGCGGTGATCAGCGCCATCACCGCTACGAAGGACTCGGTGAGCATGCCGCCATAGCCGATCAGCCGCATCTGGCTCTCTTTTTCGAGCAGTTTCGGGGTGGTACCCGAGGCGATCAGCGAATGAAATCCGGACAGCGCGCCGCACGCGATCGTGATGAACAGGAAGGGGAACAGCGACCCGGCGAACACCGGCCCTTCACCGGTGCGGGCGAACTCCGAGACGGCCGGCGCGGCCATCAGCGGCCGGGCGATCAGGATGCCGACGGCCAGCAGGATGATGGTGCCGACCTTCATGAACGTCGACAGGTAGTCGCGCGGCGCCAGCAGCAGCCACACCGGCAGCACCGAGGCGGCGAAACCGTAACCGATGACGCACCAGGACAACGTCACCGGGGACAACGTGAACCATGCGACACCCCAAGAGGTTTCGGCAACCCACTTGCCTGCTGCGACAGCGCCCAGCAGCGCCACGATTCCGATCAGGGACACCTCGGACACCCGACCTGGCCGCAGGAACCGCAGATAGAACCCCATGAACAGGGCGATCGGAATCGTCATCGCGATGGAGAACACACCCCAGGGGCTGACCGCCAACGCCCGCACCACGATCAGTGCCAGCACCGCGATCAGGATCACCATGATGACCAGCACGCCGATGATCGCGGCGGCACCGCCGACGACGCCCAGCTCCTCGCGGGCCATCTGTCCCAAGGAGCGGCCCCGTCGGCGCACCGAGCACCACAGCACCAGGTAGTCCTGCACGCAGCCGGCCACCACCGCGCCGATGATGATCCAGATGGTGCCCGGCAGGTAGCCCATCTGCGTGGCCAGCACCGGGCCGACCAGCGGGCCTGCGCCGGCGATCGCCGCGAAATGGTGGCCGAAGAGCACCCGCCGGTCGGTCGGCAGATAGTCGGTGCCGTCCTCGAAGATCTCCGCAGGCGTGGCATGGTCGTCGCGCGGGCGCACGATCTTGCGTTCGATGAACCGTGCGTAGAACCGGAATCCGATGATGTAGGTGCAGACCGCGGCGATGACGAACCAGACCGCGTTCACCGCCTCGCCACGGGCGAACGCGATCGACGCCCACGCCACCGCACCCGCGACCGCAACCGCACCGAACAGCACTTTGTGCCGTGCTGAGATAGGGGAGCCGTCGATGACCGCCACTGCGGGCAACTCGGGGTCGGTGTGCACATAAGTCACCGGCCCGTCGTGTCGCTCGACTACCTCTGGCGCCGTCGGTGCGGCCACGGGTACCTCCTAGGGGCCTTCGCTGATGCCCGAGGGGCAGCGGTTTCCGAGCCGAACGATAACTTGTCCTAGATTCTCAACTACTAGATTTTCCGTAACAGTGGTGAAGGGGTGTGCATGGACATCAACGGTAAGAAGGTCATCATCGTCGGCGGCGCCTCCGGCATGGGCCGCGCCACCGCGGAGTTGCTGGCCGCCGGCGGGGCAGACGTCGCGGTGCTCGACCGGGAAGGGTCGGAGGGCCAGCAGGTCGCAGACGGTTTCGGCGGTGCCTTCTACCCGGTGGACATCACCGACTTCGACGCCACTGAGAAGACTCTGGCCGCGTCGGTCGAGGGCCTGGGCGGGCTGCACGTCATCGTCACCACGGCCGGCGGGGGTATCGCCAAGCGCACCTTGTCCAAGTCCGGGCCGCACGACCTGGAGTCGTTCCGTGCGGTGATCGATCTGAACCTGATCGCCACGTTCAACATCAACCGGTTGGCCGCCGCGCACATGAGCCAAAACGAGCCCGAAGACGAGGAGCGCGGCGTCATCATCAACACGGCGTCGATCGCGGCCTTCGAGGGTCAGATCGGCCAGGTCGCCTACACCGCCGCCAAGGCGGGCGTCGCCGGCATGGCCCTGACCATGGCGCGTGACCTCGGTTCGGTGGGCATTCGGGCGCTGGCGATCGCGCCGAGTTTGTTCGCCACCGGCCTGACCAAGGGCATCCCGGAAGAGTTCGCCAGCGCGCTGACCAAGGACGCAGCGTTCCCCAAGCGCCTCGGCCGGCCCGAGGAGTTCGCCAAATTGGTTGCCGCTGTCGTCGACAACCCGATGCTTAACGGACAATGCCTGAGGCTCGACGCCGGCCAGCGGTTCGCCCCCAAGTAAACGAAAGCCAGGAGATATCCCATGGGCATTGGAATTACCGACGACCACCGCGAACTGGCCGAGGTGGCCCGCGGATTCTTGACCGCACAGCAGGCCCGTTCGGCGGCTCGTGCGCTGCTGGACACCGCCGAGGAGGCTCGGCCCCCGTTCTGGGGCGAACTGGCGTCCTTGGGCTGGCTGGGTCTGCACATCGACGAGGAGCACGGCGGCTCCGGCTTCGGGCTGCCCGAGTTGGTGGTGGTGATCGAGGAACTGGGCCGGGCGGTGGCTCCGGGGCCGTTCGTTCCGACCGTCATCGCCTCGGCGGTCATCGCCGCCGCCGGCACCCCCGAGCAGCAGGCCCGCCTGCTGCCGGGCCTGATCGACGGTTCGGTGACCGCCGGGGTCGGACTGGCCGGTGGCCTGGGAGGCCTGGTCCTGGACGGCGGCGTGGCCTCCGGTGATGCCGGGGTGGTTCTGGGTGCGGGCCTGGCCGACGTGCTGTTGGTGGCCGCCGGTGAGGACGTGCTGGTACTTGAGCGGGACCGGGCCGGGGTCAACGTGGATGTGCCGGGCAACGTCGATCTGACCCGGCGGTCCGGGCGGGTCACGCTGACTGGCGTCGGAGTCAGCGCCGACGACATCCTGGCCGGTGCACGCGAGTCGGCGCTGGCACGCGCCCGGGTCCTGCTTGCCGCCGAGGCCGTTGGCGGCGCGGCCGACTGCACCGACGCGGCGGTGGAGTACGCCAAGGTGCGCGAACAGTTCGGCCGGACCATTGCCACCTTCCAGGCTGTCAAGCACCATTGCGCCAACATGCTGGTGGCCGCCGAGTCGGCGACCGCCGCGGTGTGGGATGCAGCTCGGGCCGACGGCGAGGACGAGTACGCCTTCCGGCTGGCCGCCGCGGTAGCCGCCACGCTGGCGTTCCCCGCCTACGTGCGCAACGCCGAGCTGAACATCCAGGTGCACGGCGGTATCGGCTACACCTGGGAGCACGACGCACACCTGCAGCTGCGTCGTGCCCTGGCGGTGCAGGCGCTGTTCGGCGGCGACGCGCCGGCCCAGGCCGTCTTCGAGAGCGCCGCGGCCGGGATCACCCGGGCCAACAGCCTGGACCTGCCGCCCGAGGCCGAGGAGCTGCGGACCCGCATCCACGCCGACGCCGCCGAGATCGCGGCGTTGGGCACCGAGGACCAGCTGGACAAGCTGATCGCGACTGGATACGTGATGCCGCACTGGCCCAAGCCGTGGGGCCGGGGCGCCGACGCCGTCGAGCAGGTGGTGATCGAGCAGGAGTTCAGTGCCGCCGGCGTGCAGCGACCCGACTACTCGATCACCGGCTGGGTGATCCTGACGCTGATCCAGCAGGGCACCGACTGGCAGATCGAGCGGTTCGTGGAGAAGGCGCTGCGCCAGGAGGAGATCTGGTGCCAGCTGTTCTCCGAGCCCGGTGCCGGCTCGGATGCGGCCGCGGTCAAGACCAAGGCCGTTCGAGTCGACGGCGGCTGGAAGATCACCGGCCAGAAGGTGTGGACGTCGGGCGCGCACCTGTGCCGGCGTGGCCTGGCCACGGTGCGCACCGACTTCGACGTCGCCAAGCATGCCGGCATCACCATGGTGATCGTCGACATGAAGGCGCCGGGCGTGGAGGTGCGGCCGCTGCGTCAGATCACGGGTGGTTCGGAGTTCAACGAGGTGTTCTTCAACGACGTCTTCGTTCCCGACGAGGACGTGGTCGGCCTGGTCAACGAGGGATGGAAGGTGGCTCGCGCCACCCTGGGCAATGAGCGGGTCAGCATCGGTGGCGGCGGCTCCTACACCGCCGGGATCGACCAGCGGTTGATCGCACTGGCCCAGCAGCACCGGCAGTCGGTACCCGATGCCGAGGTGCGGGTCGGCAGGTTCGTCGCTGACGAGCACGCGTTGCGCCTGCTGAACCTGCGGCGCGCGGCACGCAGCATCGCCGGCGCCGGCCCCGGCCCCGAAGGCAATGTCACCAAGCTCAAGCTGGCCGAGCACATGGGCGACGGTGCGGCTATCGGCGCGGCGTTGCTGGGCCCGGATGTTGCCCTCGACGACGGTCCGGGCGCGATGGCGGCCCGGATGGTGATGGGCGCGCGCGGTATCGCCATCGCCGGCGGCACCTCGGAGGTGACCCGCAACCAGATCGCCGAGCGAATTCTGGGGATGCCCCGCGACCCGCTGATCAAGTAGCGTTCTCCATGACGCGAGCTGGGGGCACCTCCGGCATGCTCGTGGTGAGGAGGACGCGAAATGGCAACCGTCGCAGACCATGTCATTGCTGTCCTCAAGCGCAGCGGAGTGCCGCGCATCTTCGGGATACCGGGCGACAGCCTCAACGGGCTTACCGATGCGATCCGCCGGGCCGGCGACTTCGGCTGGGAACAGGTGCGCCACGAGGAGACCGCGGCGTTCGCGGCCGCCGCGGAGGCGGCGCTGCGCGGTGGTTTGGCTGTGTGTGCCGGCAGTTGCGGACCGGGCAACCTGCACCTGATCAACGGCCTGTTCGACGCGCAGCGCAGCCGGGTGCCGGTGCTGGCGATCGCCGCCCATATCCCGCTGGCCGAGGTCGGTTCCGACTACTTCCAAGAAACCCATCCGCAGAACCTGTTTCGTGAGTGCAGCGTCTACTGCGAGTTGGTCAGCACCCCCGAGCAGGCGCCGCGGATCCTGGAGCTGGCGATGCGTGCGGCGGTGGAGGAGAACGGCGTCGCCGTCGTGGTGGTGCCGGGCGAGATCTTCGGCCACCGTCTCGACGAGACCGCCTGGGGGACGCGCCCGGTGCGACCCACCGGATCGGTCTGCCGCCCCGACGAGCAGGGGCTGAAGGCAGCCGCGGCCATGCTCAACTCCGCCGCCAACGTCACCATTTTGGCCGGTGCGGGGGTTGCCGGCGCCCACGATCAGGTGATGGAACTGGCGCACACCTTGGCAGCGCCGATCGTGCACGCGTTACGCGGCAAGGAATACATCGAGTACGACAATCCCTACGACGTAGGTATGACGGGACTGCTCGGTTTTGCGTCCGGATACAAGGCGATCCGGGAAGCCGACGTGTTGCTGATGCTCGGCACCGACTTTCCCTACCAGCAGTTCTATCCCGATCGTGCGCAGATCATTCAAGTCGACATTCGCGGTCGACACCTGGGCCGACGCGCCCCGATCGATCTCGGACTGCTCGGCACGGTCGCCGACACCGTCGCCGCGTTGCAGCCATTGCTGGCGCCTAAGAACGACCGCAACCACTTGGAAAGGTCGCTGAAGCACTACCGCAAGACCCGTCAGCGACTCGACTCGCTGGCGTCCAACGATCGAGACCGCACTCCGATACGCCCCGAATATGTTGCTGCGGTTGCTAATCGGTTGGCCACAGACGACGCGGTGTTCACCGTCGACGTCGGATCCCCGGTGGTATGGGCGGCACGCTACGTAACCATGAACGGGCGACGACGACTGATCGGGTCGTTCAACCACGGCACCATGGCCTGCGCGCTGCCCCACGCGATCGGAGCCCAGTCCGTCGACCGAACGCGACAGGTCGTCGCGTTGGCCGGCGACGGCGGGCTGGCGATGCTGTTCGGAGAGTTGCTCACCCTGACGCAGAATCGCTTGCCGGTCAAGGTGATCGTGTTCAACAATTCGTCGCTGAATTTCGTCGAACTGGAGATGAAGGCCGCCGGCATCGTCAACTTCGGTACCGAGTTGGACAATCCGGACTTCGGCGCCGTCGCCACCGCGCTGGGCATGTTCGGTCGTCGGGTGGAGCATCCGGCCGATCTGGAAGCGGCGCTGACCGAGGCGCTGGCCTACGACGGACCGGCTGTCGTCGACGTTGTCACCGCCCGTCAGGAGTTGTCGATCCCACCGGCGATCACCGCTGAACAGGCCAAAGGCTTCTCGCTCTATGCGATCCGGACCATCCTGGCCGGTCGCAGCGACGAGCTGCTGGACCTGGTGAGCACCAACGTGGCTCGCCGCATCTTGAATTGATATCGATCTCGACGCCAGTTCATAAATGCGTTGCGCGTCCAGCGGGCGCGCTATTAGCCTTGGTGACACCATGCGTTATCTAGTTGTAGTAGCCGACACCCGCAGCGGGGTCTGATCCAGACCGACCCCCCGCTGTGGGTCGGAAGCTACTCTCGTCGGTCGCTCTCGTCGAGCAGAAAAGACCGCACAATGGCCAACACATCCTTCGCAGACCGATTCGACACCCGACTACCGCGTGAACTGCGCGACCCGGGCGCCCAGCTCACCTGGGATGGCTTCGTGGCCAGCTACGGGCGCTGTGCCGGGCCGCTGCGGCTGGGCCGCTGGCGCTGCCTGGACGCCGATCGTCCCGCGGCACGGCTGGGGCTCCAGGGCCGCACCTACCAGGCGACGATCGCCCTCGGAGACCGAACCGGTACCTGCACCGCGGCGGCCCACGGCCCGCTGGGTGCCCTCACCGAGATGCTCTATGAGCGTGGAATCAGGCTGGAAATCCTAGGATTTCACCAGCTGGCCTGTGGCACCGAGACAGCGACGTTCATCCACGGGTCCAACGGCCGGGCAGCGGCGTGGGCGGTGGGCTTCGCACCCGACGCCGCGGCCTCGGCCGTGGATGCCGTCGTCACATGCGTGAATCGGCTGTTGACCGCAGGCGGTTAGCGAGGGTCGACGCAGGAGAGGCGAAGCTGGACCGCCGAATCAGCCCCAGCGGCTTAGAGCCGGCGCAAGACGATCGGCATCCCGTCCATGGGCAGTGGCATGCCGCCGTAGTCCCAGCGCGGCTTGTAGTCCGGGTGGGACAACTCGAGCCGGTACTGACGCAGCAGGCGATGCAGCACTGTCTTGACCTCGAGACGGCCGAACACCATCCCGATGCACTTGTGCGCCCCGCCGCCGAACGGGGCCCAGGCGTAGCGGTGCTTCTTGTGCTCTGATCGCGGCTCGAGGAACCGCTCCGGGTCGAACTGGCGCGGGTTGGTGTACAGCTCGGGCAGCCAGTGATTCATTCCCGGCCAGGTGACCACGTTGGTGCCGGCCGGCACGTAGTGGCCCAGCAGATCGGTGTCACGCACGGTCTGGCGCATGTTGAACGGCAGGGGGGTGACCAGTCGCAGGGACTCGTCCATGACCAGGTCGAGGGTCTCCAGCTTCTCCAGTGACTCGATGTCCAGCGGGCTGTCGCCGAGTCGCTGTGACTCGTCGCGGGCCCGGTCCTGCCACTCTGGGTGCGCGGCCAGGTGGTAGATCATCGTGGTCACCGTCGAGGTGGTGGTGTCGTGGGCGGCCATCATCAAGAAGATCATGTGGTTGACGATGTCGGCGTCGGAGAAGCTGTTGCCGTCCTCGTCGGCGGTGTGACAGAGCACGGTCAGCATGTCGGTGCCCTCGGCCTTGCGACGTTCTTTGACCCGCTCGACGAAGTAGTCCTCAAGCAGCTTGCGGCCCTGCAGACCCTGCCACCACTTGAACGGCGGCACGCCGGTCCGGATGATCGCCCCGCCGGCCCGGGTGGTCTGCTCGAAGGCGCGGTTCACCTTGGTGACCAGCTGGTGATCGCTGCCCGGCTCGTGGCCCATGAACACCACCGAGGCGACGTCGAGGGTCAGTTCCTTCATCGCCGGGTACACCAGGAAACGGCCGTCGTCGGTGGGCCAGTCGGCCACGATCGCCGAAGCCACCCGGTCGATGTCCTCGACGTAGCTGGCCAGCCGGGGCCGGGTGAAGGCGGACTGCATGATCCGCCGATGGCCCATGTGCTCGTCGAAGTCCAGCATCATCAGACCGCGGTTGAAGAACGGCCCGATCACCGGGAGCCAGCCCTTCTGCGAGTAATCCTTGTTCTTGTTGGTGAAGATCGTCTGGGTGGCGTCGGGCCCCAGCGCGACGATCGACGGCAGGATGGGCGAATCGGCGAACGTGATCGGACCCCGGGTGTTGTACAGGTGCAGCGGGAAGTCGGGTCCCTGGCGGAACATCTCGACGATGTGACCCAGCAGCGGCAGCCCCGAGTCGCCGACAATCGGCTTCAGGTCGCTGCCCGGCGGCGGCGTGGCCAGCGTCCGTTGCGGCCAGTCGACCGTCATCAGTCGCTTTTCCAGCAATCCCATCCCGGGGATGGTGTTCACGGTCGGGATGAACCGGCGTTTTGCCTGGTCGAGCAGGTAACGCGGGGTGCTGATGGTGGTCACAGACGCTCCTCTAACGGCCGGACAGGTTGTGGTAACCGTCACTTAGCCCTAATCCTTGAAGTAAGTTTGACGCCTGTCAAGTTTGAATCCGGCGCGGCGTGGTGCAAGGTGCAAAGGTGAATAGCGAGGTTGGCGCGGGTGGGCGGTCTGCCGACGATCTGCCCTTGCGGCGCGGCGACAAGCAACGTCAGGCGATTGTTCAGGCGGTTCGGGAACTGCTGGAGGAGAAACCCTTCGCGGAACTTTCGGTCAGCACCATCAGCGACCGGGCCGGAGTGGCGCGCTCGGGGTTCTATTTCTACTTCGACTCCAAGTACGCCGTGCTCGCCCACATCCTGGCAGAGGCCACGCACGAGCTCGAAGAACTGACGCACTACTTCGCGCCGCGGGGTGCCGACGAATCGACGGAGGCATTCGCCCAGCGCATGGTGGGCAGTGCGGCCGCGGTCTACGCCCACAACGATCCGGTGATGTCGGCGTGCAACCTGGCGCGCAACAGCGACGCGGAGATCCGTGAGCTGCTCGACGCCCAGATCGATGCGGTGATCGACCAGATCGTCGGCGTGGTCAATGACGAGCTCGCCGCCGGGACGGCGAACCCGATCAGCGACGACATCCCCGCGCTGGTGCGCACCCTGGGCGCCACCACCGCCTACATGCTCTCCGGAGACAGTGCCTTCGTCGGGCCCGGCGGTGATGTGAGTCGTGGCGTGCAGGTGCTCGAAGCGTTATGGCGCAACGCGCTGTGGGGCGGCCGCAAGAGCTAGTTGCGATCGGCTCAGCGGGTCGCCGCCATCGGCTCAGCGGGGGATTGAATCATCGGTGCGCGGTACCGCTCGGCTTGTACGGCGGTCCCAGCTTCGGCTCTCCTCCGTCGAGCCTCGCTGAACCGCCGGGTTCATGCGGCGCTCCCAGCTTCGGCTCTCCTCCGTCGAGCCTCGCTGAACCGCGGGGTTCATGCGGCGCTCCCAGCTTCGGCTCTCCTCCGTCGAGCCTCGCTGAACCGCCGGTATCGTCTGCACCCATGACACGCGTAGCGCAGTACTACCGGGGCAAGCGGTGCTTCATCACCGGAGCGGCGAGCGGGATCGGGCGGGCCACCGCGCTGCGGCTGGCTGAGCATGGTGCCGAGCTGTACCTGACCGACCGTAACGCCGAAGGCCTGGCCGAAACCGTCGCCGACGCACGCGCTCTGGGCGCGCTGGTCCCCGAGCACCGGGTGGTCGACGTCGCCGACTACGACGACGTCGCCGCCTTCGCCGCCGACATCCATGAGCGCCACGAGCCGATGGACGTCATCATGAACATTGCCGGGGTGTCGGCGTGGGGGACCGTCGACCGGTTGACCCACCAGCAGTGGCGAAAGATGGTCGACATCAACCTGATGGGACCGATCCACGTCATCGAATCGTTCCTGCCGCAGATGGTCGCCGCCGGCCGCGGCGGGCGCCTGGTGAATGTGTCCTCGGCAGCCGGAATCGTCGCCTTGCCTTGGCACGCGGCCTATTCCGCCAGCAAGTACGGCCTGCGCGGAGTGTCGGAGGTGCTGCGCTTCGACCTGGCCCGGCACCGCATCGGGGTGTCGGTGGTGGTTCCCGGCGCGGTCAAGACCGGGCTGGTCAACACCGTCGAGATCGCCGGCGTGGACCGCGAGGACCCGCAGGTGGAGAAATGGGTGGGCCGTTTTGCCGGCCATGCCGTGTCGCCGGAGAAGGCGGCGGACAAGATCCTGGCCGGGGTGGCTCGCAACCGCTACCTGGTCTACACCTCCGGTGACATCCGGGCGCTGTACGCGTTCAAACGGCTGGCCTGGCTGCCCTACAGCGTGGCCATGCGTCAGGCCAACGTGCTGTTCAGCCGGGCGCTGCGGCCGTCGCGGGATTCGTTGCGCAGCTCCTGAGCCCGCTGACGGCTCAGCGGCTGCCCCAGTCCCACGGCGGGGTGTTGAGCAGGCCCAGGTCGGCGACCCGCGTCTCGCCGAAGTCTTTGTAGACCTCGATCTCGGTGGTGTCGTGACGGTCGGCTTCGGCGACGGGCACCGCGGCGAGCAGCTCCGGCATGGTGCGCGCGTGGGTGACCACTATGACTTGGGTTCGGGTGGCGGCCGCCCGGATGAGTTCGGCCAGCGGCGCGACCAGGTCGGGATGCAGTGACGTCTCGGGCTCGTTGAGCACCATCAGCGACGGTGGCTGCGGGCTCAGCAGGGCGGCGGCCCACAGCAGGAAGCGCAGGGTGCCGTCGGACAGTTCAGCGGCGCGCAACGGTCGCAGCATGCCGCGCTGGCGCAGCTGAAGGTCGAACATGCCGTCGTGCGAGCTGACCGACAGCGTCGCGCCGTCGAATGCGGCCGCGATCGCACGGTCCAGCTCGTCGTCGCCGGACTCGATGATGGTCTGCACCGCCGCGGCCAGATCGACGCCGTCGCCGGCGAGCACCGGTGTGCGCGTACCGACCTGCGGCCGTCGCACCGGTGCGCCGGCATCCACCCGGAAGCCGTCGTAGAAGCGCCAGTCCCGCAGCCGGTCCCGGACCGCGGCCAGCTCTGGATGCGCGCCGGGGTGGGCGAATTCGGCGAGCACGCTGCGGTACGTCGGCAGGGTGCGCGACAGTTCCTCGACGCCGGAGTCCGTGCTGGCCTGCGCGAAAGCCCGGGTGCGACTCACCAACGTGGCGCCGCGCCGCGGCACCGGCCCGGCGAACACGATCTCCCGTTTGATCTCCGGATCGTGGGCGAACGCCGATGCCTGCTCGGGGTCCTGTGGCAGTCCCAGATCAACCAGGTAGCCGAAATCGTCAGAGGCGAAACCCATCTCCAGCGAGACTGGCCGGGTGCGCACGCTGCCCTGGGCGGCTCCGCTGCGGCGCGCTTCGCCGAGCTGTTCGGGGCCGGCCCACAGCACCGACTCCAGGCCCCCCTCGCGAGCCAGCGAGCCGATCACCTCGCCGCGCCCGCAGTCGGCCAACAGTCGTAGCGCCCGGTACAACGAGGACTTGCCGGTGCCGTTGGCCCCGGTGACGACCGTGAGAGGGCTCAACGGCAGCACCAGCTCGCGCAGCGAGCGGTAGCCGCGCACAGCAAGTGTCGACAGCATGCCCGGCAGGTTAGCGGGTGCCTCCGACGTGCTGGGCGTCGTGAGCGAACTCGCGGCACTCAGTGCCATCACAGCGGCGGCGGGCCACGATGACGGGCATGCTGTGTCGATATGCGCTGAACCGGGAGGCAGGGTGAGAGGCAACACGCACCGGGTGCCGGCCGTCATCAAGCGACTCCGCTCGCTCTACAGCGGAGTTCGGACCCGGACGGCGCTGGCCGCCGCGGCGGTGATGACGGCCTGCCTCGCGATAGCGGGTGGGCTGCTCCTGTTGGTGCTGTACCGGTCGCTGGAGTCGACCGCCGAGACCGCGGCGGGACTTCGTGCCGAACACATCGCCGCCCAGCTGCGGTCCGGTGACTTCGATGACCTGGAATCGGCGTTACTGGCCACCGATGGGCACATCGCCGTCGTGCAGGTTGTCGGGGCGTCGGGCATGATCCGGGCCGCCTCCAACGGCGCGCCCCGATCGCCGCTGACCGCGGTGACCCTCGCCGACGGTCAAGCACGCTATGTGGGCCGCGTCGAATCCGCCACCGGCGAGGAATATTGGGTATCGGCTCGCGGTGCTGTCGCCGACGGAGCGCCGGTCACCGTGCTGGTGGGGGTTGACCGCGAACCGGTCGAGGAGATCGTGACCGTGGTGGGTGTGCTGTTGGCGGTGGGCGCGCCGATTCTGATCGTGCTGGTGGCGGCGGGAACTTTCCGCCTGGTGGGCGCCGCACTGCGGCCGGTGGAAGCGATCCGCACCCGGGTGGCGTCGATCTCGAGCGCTGATCTGACCGAGCGGGTCCCGGTTCCCCGAACCCATGACGAGATCGCCGAACTGGCAACGACGATGAACGGCATGCTGACTCGCCTGGAGCACGGCAGGGCCGCCCAGCTGCGTCTGGTCAGTGATGTCTCGCATGAGTTGCGCAGCCCATTGGCCACGATCACCACCGCGCTGGAATTGGCCAGTGCCCGGCCCGAGCTGATGGACCGGGCACTGATCGACGAATCGCTTCTTCCGGAATCACACCGGATGAGCCGACTTCTCGAGGACCTGTTGCTGCTGGCCCGCTCCGACGAAGGGGCACTGGGATTACGGGGGGAGGACGTCGACGTCGACGATCTGTTGGCGGCCGAGGCGAACCGACTCGGCGGCAGCGGGCCGGTCAGCGTCGTGACCGATATCCGGGCCTGCCGGGTCACCGGCGACCGCGCCGCCCTGACCCGGGTGATTCGCAACCTGGTCGACAACGCGGCACGGTATGCGCGCAGCACGGTGACGCTGAGCTGCCGTCCGGCCCCGGACGGCGTGGTCATCACGATTGCCGACGACGGTCCGGGGATCCCAGTGGCCGACCGGAGCCGGATCTTCGAACGGTTCGTCCGGCTCGACGCGGCCCGCGCCCGGACATCGGGCGGCACCGGACTCGGCCTGGCGATCGTCGCAGAGGTGGTGCGTGCCCACCGCGGAACCGTTGCCGTGGACGATGCTGCCGGCGGTGGTGCGGTGTTCACCGTCGCACTGCCGCAGCAGGGTTCCCCCGATCAAGAGTCGATGTCCGAGCGCAGGCGGTAGCCGGCGCCGCGCACTGTCTCGATGGTGGAGAGTCCGAACGGCGTGTCGATCTTGCGGCGCAGATACCCGACGTAGACCTCGACGACGTTCTCGTCGCCGGTGTAGTTCGTGTCCCACACCGAGCGCAAGATGTCGGCCTTGGTGACGACGTCATCCTGGTGTCGCATCAAGAACTGCAGCAGCCCGAATTCTCGCGGCGTCAACGTGATCACCGTGTCGCCGCGGGTAACCCGGCGACGAGCCGGATCCAGTGACAGGGTGCCCGCAGTGAGCACCGTCGGACGTGCCGGTGCGCCTCGGCGCAGCAGCGCGCGCAGCCGCGCCACCAGCACGACGAACGAGAACGGTTTGGTCAGGTAGTCGTCGGCGCCGATATCGAAGGCATCAGCCATGTCGTACTCGCCGTCCTTGGCCGACAACATGAGTACCGGCGTCCACACCTGCCGCGCCCGCAGCTCGCGGACCACCTGGTAGCCGCTGAGGCCAGGCAACATGATGTCCAGCACGATCACGTCGTAGTCGCCGGTGGCCGCGGCGGCCAGGCCGTCTGCGCCATCGTGTTCGACATCGACGACGAAGCCTTCGGCCGCCAGTCCACGACGTACGGTCTGCGCTAGCCGAGCCTCGTCTTCGACCAGCAATATCCGCACGACACCAGTACAGCAGAGCTCGGCCACTTGGCCCGCCGCGTTCTCAGCGGTCCCACAGCGCCTGGCGGACAAGCTGGCGCCATGACCGGAGTTACTACCAACCCAGACACCTTGATCGCCACGTTTGGTCTGTTGGGCGTGCTGGCGGTGGTGTTCGTCGAGACAGGTCTCTTGGTGGGCTTCTTCCTGCCCGGCGACTCGCTGTTGTTCACCGCGGGAGTCCTGGCCGCTCAAGTTCACCCGGCGGTTCCGATGTGGCTGCTGGTCTTGACGGTGCCGGCCGCCGCGATCGCCGGCGACCAGTGCGGCTATCTCCTCGGGGCCACGGCGGGGCCGGCGGTACTGGAGACGCGGGCCGTGCGACGGCTCGGCCGTCACCAGGTGGAACGGGCCCAACGCTACTTCGCCACCCACGGCAAGGCCACCGTCTTCCTGGCGCGCTTTGTGGCCGTGGCGCGGACCCTGACGCCGGTGCTGGCCGGGGCGTCGGGAATGCGCCACCGCACCTTCACCGCCTACAGCATCGCCGGCTCCGTGGCCTGGGGTGCGGGCGTTCCTTTGCTGGGGTATCTGCTGGGCGGCATCGGGTTCGTCCGCGCTCACCTTGACCTGGTTCTGTTGGCGGTCATCGCAGTCTCGCTGGTCCCGGTGCTGCTGGGTGTCGTGGGCGGTCATCTGCGGCGGCACAGCACGCGTCCGGCTCCGCTCAACGCCGCGAAACCGCGGGAGTCGGTACCTGCCGGGATGCGCTGAGTCGCCGAGCCGGAAAGCTTTGCTGGCCGGCGGTCGGCGACCGCTTGCCCCACTCACTTGTCGGTGTCGAGTGGTAGACCTGCGGTTATGAGCAGAGAGACGTACAAATGTGAGCTGCGACACGCCGACGCGGATAGCGTCGCAAGCTTACGACCAGCGAATTTCAACAATGTCGTTCAGAACATCTAGTATTAACCCCGAGGGATGACCACTAGGTGTAGTGTTCGGGGGACCGACAGGCCCGGGATCTTCCAGTTATCCGGGCCGCGGCAATCGGCACCTATTGGGTGCTCTGCCACGGCTGCGGAGCTGGAGAACGGAAAGTCCTGGCGGCCCGCTGAAACGTAGTGCCCGATCCGTCATCCGTTCGTTGTCGACGATTCGCTGAGGAGCCTGCCGCCATGAGCATCACTGTCTACACCAAGCCCGCGTGCGTGCAGTGCAACGCCACCTACAAGGCGTTGGACAAGGAAGGCATCGCTTACGAGAAGGTCGACATCTCGCTGGACCCCGACGCCCGTGACTACGTCATGGCGCTGGGCTACCTGCAGGCCCCGGTCGTGGTCGCCGGCGACGAGCACTGGTCGGGGTTCCGGCCGGACCGCATCAAGGCGCTGTCGCAGACCGCGCTGAGCGCGTAGAGGCCGGTCGTCGGGTCGGGTACGGGTGGAGTCTGACTGAGACCTGAAGGGGGTCGCCATGTCTGCGGATTCGGAATGCAGCCTGGTGTATTTCTCTTCGGTGTCGGAGAACACCCACCGCTTCGTGCAGAAGCTGGGCGTGCCGGCCATCCGGATCCCGCTGCACGGACGCATCGAGGTCGATCACCCCTATGTATTGATCCTGCCGACCTACGGCGGAGGACGTCAGCAGCCCGATATGAACGACGGCGGCTACGTGCCGAAGCAGGTCATCGCTTTTTTGAACAACGAACACAACCGGGGACTGCTGCGCGGCGTGATCGCGGCCGGCAACACCAACTTCGGTGCGGAGTTCTGCTACGCGGGCAACGTGGTGTCCCGCAAGTGCGGAGTGCCGTACCTATATCGATTCGAATTGATGGGAACCGACGAGGACGTACAAGCCGTCCGCGCGGGCTTGGCTGATTTCTGGAAGGACGAGGCATGCCACCAACCGCTGCAACTGCAGAGCAGGTAACCGCACCCACCCGCAGCGCTCCGGTGGGCGAGCTGGACTTTCACGCGCTCAACGCGATGCTCAATCTGTACGACGCCGACGGCAAGATCCAGTTCGACATGGATGTGCTGGCCGCTCGCCAGTACTTCTTGGAGCACGTCAACCAGAACACGGTGTTCTTCCACAATCAGGACGAGAAGCTCGACTACCTGATCCAGAAGGAGTACTACGAGCGCGAGGTGCTCGACCAGTACTCGCGCAACTTCGTCAAGTCACTACTGGATCGGGCCTACGCCAAGAAGTTTCGGTTCCCGACCTTCCTGGGGGCCTTCAAGTACTACACCTCCTACACGCTGAAAACCTTCGACGGCAAGCGCTACCTGGAGCGGTTCGAGGACCGAGTGTGCATGGTGGCGCTGACCCTGGCCGCCGGTGACACCAAGCTGGCCGAGCAACTCGTCGAGGAGATCATCGACGGGCGCTTCCAGCCCGCCACCCCGACGTTTTTGAACTCCGGCAAGAAGCAGCGCGGCGAGGCGGTCAGCTGCTTTTTGCTGCGCATCGAAGACAACATGGAGTCGATCGGCCGATCGATCAACTCCGCCCTGCAGCTGTCCAAGCGTGGCGGGGGAGTGGCATTGCTGCTCAGCAACATTCGCGAACACGGCGCTCCGATCAAGAACATCGAGAACCAGTCTTCCGGGGTCATCCCGATCATGAAGCTGCTGGAGGACTCGTTCTCCTACGCCAACCAGCTCGGCGCCCGTCAGGGTGCCGGTGCGGTGTACCTGCACGCCCACCACCCCGACATCTACCGCTTCCTGGACACCAAGCGGGAGAACGCCGACGAGAAGATCCGAATCAAGACGCTGAGCCTGGGCGTGGTGATCCCCGACATCACCTTCGAACTGGCGAAGAAGAACGAGGACATGTACCTGTTCTCGCCCTACGACGTCGAGAAGTTCTACGGGGTGCCGTTCGCCGACATCTCGGTCAGTGAGAAGTACTACGAGATGGTCGACAACGCGGCGATCCGCAAGACCAAGATCAAGGCGCGCGAGTTCTTCCAGACGTTGGCCGAGCTGCAGTTCGAATCCGGCTACCCGTACGTCATGTTCGAGGACACGGTGAACCGGGCTAATCCGATCGCCGGCAAGATCACCCACTCGAACCTGTGCTCGGAGATCCTGCAGGTCTCCACCCCGTCGGAGTTCAACGACGACCTGTCCTACTCCAAGGTGGGCAAGGACATCTCCTGCAACCTGGGTTCGCTCAACATCGCCAAGGCGATGGACTCGCCCGACTTCGGCCAGACCATCGAGGTCGCCATTCGGGCGCTGACCGCGGTGTCGGATCAGACCCACATCTGGTCGGTGCCGTCGATCGAGCAGGGCAACAACTCCTCGCACGCGATCGGGCTGGGTCAGATGAACCTGCACGGGTACCTGGCTCGAGAGCGGATCTTCTACGGTTCCGAAGAAGGCATCGACTTCACCAACATCTACTTCTACACCGTGCTGTATCACGCACTGCGCGCGTCGAATCGCCTTGCCCTGGAACGGGGGACCTCATTCGTCGGCTTTGAGAATTCCAAGTACGCCACCGGGGAGTTCTTCGACAAGTACACCGAGCAGGTGTGGGAGCCCAAGACGGAGCGGGTGCGTGAGCTGTTCGCGGAGGCGGGCATCCGGATTCCGGGCCAGGACGACTGGCGCCGGCTCAAGGAATCAGTGCAGACCCACGGGATCTACAACCAGAACCTGCAGGCCGTGCCGCCGACCGGGTCGATCTCCTACATCAACCACTCGACGTCGTCGATCCACCCGATCGTGGCGCGGGTCGAGATCCGCAAGGAAGGCAAGATCGGTCGGGTCTACTACCCGGCGCCCTACATGACCAACGACAACCTGGAGTATTACCAGGACGCGTACGAGATCGGTTACGAGAAGATCATCGACACCTACGCCGCCGCCACCCAGCACGTGGACCAGGGGTTGAGTCTGACGTTGTTCTTCAAGGACACCGCGACCACGCGCGACGTCAACCGGGCTCAGATCTACGCCTGGCGCAAGGGAATCAAGACGTTGTACTACATCCGGTTGCGGCAGATGGCGCTGGAAGGCACCGAGGTCGAGGGCTGCGTGTCCTGCATGCTGTGACGTGACTGAAGGAGTTGAGAATGTCGATACCGATGCTAGAGCGGCAGAGCCAGCTCAGCGAGATGCTGGGTGCCGGGATCGGTTCGCTCGACATCTCCAGAGGAGAGCGTGAATCAGTCGTTGCTCGCTACGCGCTCCTTGGGACGACGCTTGATTCGTACTGGCAAGACAGCACGCTCCGGAACTTGGTTTACCCGCAGGGGTCGTTCGCGTTGGGCACGGTGACGCGCAGCATCCACCGCAACGACGAAGTCGATATTGACCTTGTGGTGGTCCGCGGACTGAGTAAGCACTCAACCACGCAGGCTGAGTTGAAGCGTGACACAGGCTTGGGCTTGGGCGAATTCGTCCGGCACCCGGACGCCGGTGACCCCTTCCTCTCCGAGAGTGACCGCTGCTGGACTCTTGAGTACTCCGGAATGCATATCGATGTGTTGCCGGCGATCCCAGATGGCAAGACTGAGACTGGTATCGAGATCACTGACCAGAACGTGGTTCATTGGCAGCCGTCTGATCCGAAAGGTTATGCGAAGTGGTTTCACGACATTGCGCATCCGGAGTGGGCTGAGCGCCAACGACGACTCAAGATGAGCGGTGTTGACGTTGCAGAGGTTCCGGACTGGCGGCAAAAGACTAGCCTCCAACTATCCGTGCAGGCGCTGAAGAGGCACCGGGACATCTACTTCGCGGACCGCCTACATCGTCGACCAACGTCAATCGTCATCACTACGCTCGCTGCGCTTGCATATGAACGTGCCAGTGTCAGCCTCGGTGGGGAGGAGCTGTACGAAGCCATTCGTGCTATTGCAGACGGTTTGGCCGAGGGCGTCGATAGGGTGAACGGAATTTGGGTCATTGAGAATCCGGCTATGCCGGGCGAAAACTTCGCTGATGGCTGGGTTGGTGAGCGTTGGCGTGCCAACGATCTTCTCGAGTGGATTTCGGCTGTGCAGCAAGATATCTCGGGTATCCCAGTAGGTTCAGGCAGCGACGTGACCCTAGACCGAATCGGTGCAGCGTTTGGGCGCAATGTGAAGATGGCCAGCGCGAGGGCGATCGCGGAACCGATTGTGGTTGCGCGCCGTTCCGGTCAACTACGTTCAGCGGCCGGCTCGGCCATGCTCGGTGCAACATCGCTGGGGGCGCGGCCAGTTCTACCTAATACCTTCCATGGCGGCAGGCCGGGGTTGCGCTAGTCCAGTGAAGTTTGCACTTCAGGCAGTCGCATTACGTCAGTATTTCCCTGGATCAAAAATTCAACTTTCAGCACGGGGACTGGCTTGGCAGGGAACTGTGGTGCCGTCCCCCACCTCCCGGAGTTACTGTGTAGGGCTTTTAGCACGTAGTGAGCGGAGACCGCCTGGCATGTATGTAATCGCGCCAGAGCTGCAAACCGATGATCGTGGACGACTTCCTCACGTGTGGGATGACGGCTCCCTGTGCCTGAGTGCGGCCGGCGAATGGAAACCTAGTTATTTTTACGTTGATACAGTGATTCCGTGGGCCTCCGAGTGGCTATTTTTCTACGAATTATGGAAAGCCACGGGAATCTGGATGGGTGATGAGGACGGCACGGTGGGGAAGGGGACTGATTCTGTGCTCTATCGTTACGATGGTTGGACTCGCGCCCGGCAGCAGAATAAATCGAAAAAATGTCATCCAATGCTAAATAAAATATCCTAGTCGACTATTTCAAGAATGGAGTATCTATATTGTTGCGCGACGAACTCTATCTCGAGCTCAACAAGCTATCTGAAGATATTTTGTACACCGAAAAATCGCATTTTTCTGCCGCTGACGAGTGGAGCTTGTTGCATCAGGTTGTTGGAGTAGCCACTACAGTCAGCGCCGCTTTGGCGGCGGCAACGATAGTTAGTGCTGGGTTACCGGCGGTCGCCGCGACTCTGTCACTGGTTGCTGCGATTGGCGGAGCCTTGCAGACCTTTCTCCGTTTCGGGGACGCCCGCGATTCGGCGCTGAAGGCGGGTCGAGATCTGGGCTGCCTTCGCGTCAAGGTTCGCCAAGCGAAAAACCTTAGGCTTTCGGAGGCGAGTGATGCAGAATTGAAGGAATTGGTCGCTCTAGTCGACAAATTATCGACAGAAAAGGCTGAAATAGATGGCCGTTCGCCTATTAGTAGACCTCGTCACTATAGGAAGGGAAAGAAGTTGATCGCGGGAGGAGAATACGACTAGATGGCCGCCTGGCTCGCGCCGGACTGATATTCAGATTTCACATCAGACCAGCGGCTTGTTCTGGGGCAGTGTCACGCGCCCGACTGGGAAACGCGCTTCAGGCCGGCCGGGGGACCGAGGCCGCTCTGCCCTGCCCGAGCCACGTGGGGATCGCTCTACGGACATCGGTGGGTCCCGACAGTGCCACACTGCCGTCGTACATGGCGTGTGGCCAACCGACGTCGCCACGCCAGATCCGGGTCAGGACGCGCAGGCTGGTCTCGATAGTCCCGGTCACCTCGTAGCCGGGGTCGAAGTCGCACACCTCAGCTTCGCCGTTGGCAACCACCAGCCACCACCGGGAGGCCTTGGCCGATACTCCGTCGAGAATGAACTCCAGCGTGGTGCGCGACCGCGGCCAGTCATCGATCGAGATGGTGCGGCGGATATCCCATAACAACAGGTGGGGGTCGAGGTCGGCGTCGCCGAGATCACTGATCCAGCGCACCCCCCACGCAGTGAGCGCCTCCACCGCACCGGCCAGATCTTCGCCGCACGGAGTGAGGGAATACGTTGCACGACCATCGATCTCAGCTCGCTCGACGACGCCGGCGCGAGCAAGTGACTTGAGTCGCTTGGACAGCAGCGCCGGTGACATCTTGGGCACGCCACGGCGCAGGTCGTTGAAATGGGTGCTACCGAGCAGCAGTTCCCGCACCACCAGCAAAGTCCAGCGTTCGTCGAGCAGCTCCATGGCCTTGGCCATGGGACAGAACTGGTCGTATCCCGACATCTGCGTTCCTTTCGTGGATCGCCCGAATCTATGCTCTCGCAGCCTGCCTGCCCAGTACAGATCTAGAACTGGATGCGTGCGCCGGCCGGACCGACTATGGGTTCACCGGGAGAGAAAGTAGAACCGATGAACGCTGTAGTGAACGACATTGAGGCCAAGCACCGTGCGCTGTGGGCGCTAGGTGACTACGCGGCGATAGCCACCGAAGTGGTCGCACCGTTGGGGCAGGTACTCGTGACGGCCTGCGGTATCCGGGAAGGGGACCGGGTGCTCGACGTCGCAGCGGGAACCGGCAATGCGGCGATCCCCGCCGCGGCCACCGGCGCTCAGGTGGTGGCCAGCGATCTCTGCCCGCAACTGGTGCAACGAGGCCGCGCGCAGAGCGCCGCACAGGGTGCCGTGTTGGACTGGCGAGAGGCCAACGCCGAGGCGCTGCCGTTCGACGATGACGAGTTCGACGTGGTGATGTCCTGTATCGGCGTGATGTTCGCGCCGCATCACCAGTCGGCTGCCGACGAACTGATCCGCGTCTGCCGTCCCGGTGGCCGCATCGGTGTGATCAGTTGGACGCCCGAGGGTTTCATCGGACAGCTGTTCGCCACCATGAAGCCGTACGTGCCTGCGCCTCCGGCGGGAGCGTCCGCCCCACCGTTGTGGGGCAGTGAGCCGCACGTGCGTGCTCTGCTGCGGGAGGAGGCTACCGATGTTGCGACCGAACGCCGCGCGCTTCCGGTCTTCGCCTTCGCCGACGGCATCGCGTTTCGCGAGTACTTCAAGGCGAACTATGGGCCGACCATCGCGGCCTACCGAGGGATCGCCGAGGACCCCGATCGCGTGGCTGCGCTCGACGCCGATATCGCGGCGCTGGCCGATCACTTTCTGCGGCGCGGATCGATGGATTGGGAGTATCTGCTGCTGACCGCGCGTAAACGCTGACTTGGTCAGGGGGACTGAACTCGCCGCGACTGCCGACTGTTCTGCCGTCCCTTATCGCCAGAAGGATGTTTTCGGGTTTGCCGGTGTCATCGAGCGGATTACCCTGCACCACAACAAGGTCCGCGGTCGCACCGGCCTCGATGGTACTCAGGGTGTCGTCCACTCCGCAGAGCTGTGCCGAGGTGCGGGAGCCGACGATGAACGGCAGACTCAACTCAAGGATCGGTGGCGACAGCGCCGGTTGGGTCTTGGCCCAGAAAAGATCCGGCTACACCGATCACGCAAACGGCCGCCGCCATCGCGAATACCAGCGGATAGTCACCGACGGTCAGGGCCAACGACACCCAAGCCGCACCCAGTGCCGACCCGGTGAACCGGATCAGGTTGAACAACCCCAGACCGGTGCCTTGGGCTCCCGCCGGGGACCGCGTGGAGCCGGTCGCGGTCGGGGTCTGCACCAGCGCCACGCCCGCCCCGGTGGCCAGCAGGAGCGGGATGAGCACTGCCGACCGGGCCGGGGCGAGGGCGACCCCGGCCAGTGCGCACTGAGCGCCCACCAACATGGTCAACCCGACCCGCAGTACCCGCCGCGGCCCCAACCGATCCTGCCGACGGCCTACCAAGGGGCCGGGCGCCACCATAGCGGCCGGGATGGCCAACAGCACCATGCCGATGACCGTGGCTGGATAGCCGCCGTCTGCCATGAACAGCGGCACCACCAGCAGTGTTGCGCTCAGGCAGAACATCTGCGCGAACGAGGCGATGCTGCTGCGCATGAATCGCGCTTCGGTGACCAGGCGCACCGGCACGAACGGATCGGGTACCCGCAGGCTGTGGAACACGAACCAGGCCAGGATCAGCAGCGCGGCCACCAGTGCACTCAATGCCGACCACCGCGCCGTACCCGGCGTTGGCGCCAGCCCCACCGACAGCACCAACAATGCAGTACCTACGGTGAGCGCGACAGCCCCGAGCAGGTCGATGCGCAGGTGGGTACCGGGGAAGCTCGGGATGTACCGCAGGGCGCCCACCAAGCCCAGCAGGGCTACCGGGACCAAGGGCACGAACACCCACCGCCAGCCCCAGCCGCCGGTGATCACACCCCCCATGGTCGGTCCGATGGCCTGGCCGATCCCGTTGACCGAGGCCCACACACCGATGGCGCGGGAGCGTCGTTGCGCTCCGAACAGCCAGCTGATCAGCCCCATCACTCCGGGAGCGAGGGCCCCGGCGAACACACCGCCCAGTGAGCGCCAGGCGATCAGCCACTCCAGAGAAGGCGCAGTGGCGGCACCGATCGCACACACCGCCGTACCCATCAGCGCCACGCAGTAGGCACGTCGCCGACCGAATCGGTCCCCGGCCCACCCGGTCACCGGCATCGTGGCGGCGAACGTCAGCAGGAAGCCGACCACCACGAACACCCCGGTCGACAGCGGGGCGTCGAACTCGGCGAGGATCTCCGGCAGCGGCACGTTGACGATGTTGTTGCTCAACGTGCCGACCAGCGTCCCGCACATCAGCGCCGACAGCGCCAGTCCGGTGCCGGAATCGTCATCTCTCGCCAGGGGAGCGGCGGCGTTCATTTCAGTCACGGAGGTAGCTGTCGGTTCGGCGGCCGAGCCCGATCAGGGGTGGTGGTGAATCCACCCCGGTTGCCCACCGTGCGGCCGCCCTTGATCACCAGCAGGATGTTGTCCGGGTCGCCCACTGAGTCGATGTCATCGAGTGGGTTACCGCGCACCACAACCAGATCGGCGGCCTTGCCGGCCTCGACGGTGCCCAGGGTATCGTCCACCCCGCACAGCTGTGCCGAGGCGCGGGTGCCTGCGACGATCGCCTGCATGGGTGTCATACCGCCGAACCGGACCAGCAGGCCGAGCTCCTTGAGGTTGGTGCCGTGGGCTGGCGTCAGGCCCGCATCGGTACCGACCCCGATCTTCACGCCGTTCGCCACGGCGACCGCGATCGACTCGTGGGACAACGCATGCCATTTCGCGCTCTTGGCGGCGCCGGCGGCCGTTGCGGTGACCGGGGTCATCGTCTCCAACAGGGTGGGTACCAGGAAGGTGCCCTGAGCGACCATCTGCTGGCACAGCTCGTCGTCGAGTGCGTAGCCGTGTTCGATGCTGTGTACGCCGGCGTCCAGTGCCGCGCGTATCCCAGCGATGCCCTGGGCGTGCGCCGCCACGCGCCGGCCACCGTAGTTCTGGCCTTCCTCGACGATCGCGGCGATCATCTCCCGGCGCATCCCCAAGTAGGTCGGGTCGTCGTGCGGCGAGGTGATCCCGCCGCTGGAGGCTACCTTGAGTACGTCGGCACCCTCGCGGATCAATTCCCGGGCCCGCTGGCGTGCGGCATCGACGGTGTCCACCAGGACACCACCGACCAGCGGGGTGAGGTCCACACCGCACGGGAGGTGGAAGTCGGCGTGCCCAGCGCTCTGGCTGATCAAGTTGACGGACACCAGCAGTCGCGGCCCGTCGATAAGCCCGTCGGCGACCGCGTCGCGCACCCCGGCGTCGACACCCATCAGGTCGCGCACGGTAGTAACCCCGTTCTCCAGGGTCGTCTTCAGCCTTTTGATCAGCTCGAAGTACCGGTAGGAGGCCGGTCGCATCGCCATTTCCAGCGGGCTGCCGCTGGGTCCGGGCAGGCTGAGATGCACATGGCAGTCGAAGAAGCCGGGGCAGATGGTATTGCCGCCCAGGTCGACGGACACGGTGTCCGCGGCCGTCGTCGGGATCTCGGCTTCGGGGCCCGCCCAGCTGATCTTGTCGCCGTCGACGAGCACGGCTGCGTCTGGAACGGCGTCGTTTCCGGTGCCGTCGATCAGTGTCGTGTTACGCAGCAGGACGGTAGCCATAGTGGCGTCAACTCCACCAAGTCTAGGGGCGAAGCGCAACTGGCGCTTCGCCTTCGGCACCACGTATGCGGCTTGCTCAGCGAGTTCGCGATCGTGGCCGGGTGTGCGCCGGGCGCTGAATAGCGTTTTAACGCAAGCAGTTTCGCTTGGGGACGCACGTTAAAGCGACACTCGACGTTCGATCAGACCATCAACGATGTCGGCCACCGGCGGTGCTGACTAGGTCTTAGGCTCAGGTGCCGATTTTTCGGCCGGGGGATGTTCCATTCCCGCGGGGCACGGTTCTCCGGCGGCGGTGTAGAACGGTTGACCCGACGGGGCGTAGCAGGGCGGAAGGCCAGCGGTCTGCTGCGCGGCGATTTCGTCGTGGCTGGCGAGCGGCCGGTCGATCGCGCCGCCGACGGCACCGGCGGTGGCACCGGCAATGACATCATTGGCGACGGCGCCCAGCAGGCCTGGACCGCAGGGGCCGGGCACGAAGATCGGGCCCAGGATGCCGGGGCAGATCCCGGCGTGTGCTTGGGGCGCCACCCCCGTCGGCGCAACGGCCAGGGCGGCAACCGCTGCGGCCATCGCTGCCAAGAGACGTGTAATACGGCGCTTGCCGTGCATGGCGTACCTTCCTGGTGAGGGATGATCGGCCGATAGATTACCCGATACCGATCGGTGAGAACCGTATTCGCAACGTAGACAGCCGATTTCTCAAGGACGCCGCCAGCAGCAGGATCAGCTCTCGCGAGCCTGGTCGGCATGCAACGCCTTGATGCGCCGCTGTTCGCGCAGGACTTCCTGGTAACTCTCACGTTCGGCGACCAGCCACTCCGGCTTCTCCTCGAGGAGCGCAGCGATCTGCTCGGTGGTCAGCACATTGTCCACGCCGCTACGTGTGAGGCCGGAGATCGAGATGCCCAGCTTGGCCGCCACCAGGTTCTTCGGGTGCGGCCCGTTCTTGCGCAGATCCTTGAGCCACTGGGGCGGTTCGGCCAGCAAGGCGGCCAGCTCGGTGCGGGTGATCGCGTTCTCCTGGAACTCCGCGGGTGTCGCGGGCAGGTACACGTCCAGCTTCTTGGCCGCCGTGGCGGGTTTCATGGACTGTGCGTTCGGCCTGCTCATGGAGCCAGCCTATCGGTAGCCTGATGCGGTGAATCCGCCTTCCCTCACCCTCGGGTACGTCCCCGGTGGGACGCCGGCGAAGTGGGCACGCGTCTGGGCGGAGCGGCATCCGGACGTTCCGTTGCTGCTGCACACCGTTGAGGCCGCAGACGCGGCCGCTGCGGTGCGGGCAGGCACCGTCGATGTGGCGCTGCTGCGGCCGTCGGCCGACACCTCAGGGCTGGCCGTCATTCCGCTCTACGAAGAGACCACCGTGGCCGTGGTGCCGAAGGACCATGTCTTCAACGCCGTCGATGAGATCACCTCGGCGGACCTCGACGACGAGCCGCTACTGCTCCCACTCGACGACGTCGTCGCCTGGGCGGATGCCCCCGGCAACCCCATCGACCATCGCCCTGAAACCACCAAGGATGCAATAGAACTCGTCGCCGCCGGGCTGGGTGCGTTGATTGTTCCGCAGTCGTTGGCGCGGCTGTATCACCGCAAAGACCTCACCTACCGTCCGATCAGCGATGCGCCCACCTGCCCGGTGTCGCTCGCCTTCGCCGAAGGACCGCAGACGGCACTGGTTGAAGAGTTCGTCGGGATTGTGCGCGGTCGCAAACCCGGTTCGTCACGGGGACAGTCCCAGCCGGCACCCAAACGCAGCGCACGGGAGAAGACCCTCGCCAAGCAGGCGGCCCGAGCGGCTGCGGGCAAGACCGCGCGCAAGCCGGGCCGGGCCCAGCGCGGTCGACGCTGATGTAGACGACTGGCGCGGCGTCAGTGGGTGTGCGCCGGCCCTTCCTGGCCCTTGTAGAGCCGGGCGAGCATCAGATCGCGGAATCGCGCGTTGTCGAGCAGCTTGAGCCCGGCGTTGGCCAGCGCCGGCCTGCCGGCCAGCTTGTGAAAGAACCGGCCGCGCTTGTACTCCCGGCCCCAGGCCGCTTCCATCCGCTGCGCGTAGTTGGTGAAATCGTCGGGCCCGCCGTTGGTCAGCGCCGCCACGGCGCACTCGCCGGCGGCCAGTCCGGACTCCAGCGCCTTGGAGATCCCGGCGCCCGAGGTCGGTCTGCCCGCGCCCAAGGAGTCCCCGGTGAACAGCACCCCGGGGCGCCACGGCGGCCACGCGGTGAAGCCCATCGGCAGGCGCCAGGCGCGTACCGTCTTGGACTGCTTGAGTTCGGTGATCGACGGCAGGTCCCACTCGCGGGGCAACGTCTCGAGAAAGTCGCCGAGGAAGTGCGTGGCGTTGATGGCCTGCCAGTTCTTGTAGCTGTTGACGTAGCCCAAGCCGATGTTGACCCGGCCGTCGCCCAGCGGGAACACCCACCCGTAGCCGGGCAGCTGGTCGCCCTGAAAGACCAGCTTCATATAGATGTCGAGGGAGTCGACGTCCGGCCGGACGGCGGGCATCTCGGCGCGAATCGCGATGGCGGAGTAGCCGTTGTAGTCCGAGTCGAGCTTCAGCGCCCGCTTGATCGGCGAATAGGCGCCGTCGGCGGCGATCACCGCATCCGCCAGCACCTTCTCGCCGCCCTTGAGCACCACTCCGGTCACCCGGCCGGAGTCGTCGAGCACCGGGCCGGCGGCCTCAGCCGACTGCCGAATCTCGGCTCCGGCCGATTCGGCGTGCTTGAGCAGCAACGTATCCAATTCCGGGCGGCGGGCGACGTAGCCGTGATCGGGCATGCCGGGTCGGCGCGGAAACGACAGCTCCCACTCGCTCGGGCTGAACACCTTCACCCGGTTCACCCGGTGGAACTTGTCCACCTGCTCGGCCAGGCCCATTTTCTGCAGGTAGCTGACCGCGCGCGCGGTCAGTCCGTCACCGCACGGCTTGTCCCGCGGGAATTCCGCCTTGTCCAAGACCACCACGCTCGCGCCGGCCTGCCTGGCCTGCCAGGCGGCCGCTGACCCTGCTGGACCTCCACCGACAACTGCAAGGTCGAATCGCTGCACCACAGCGGCGATGGTAGCCGACGGCCGGTCTGCCCAGGTCAGCGACGGCAACGCTGTAAGGTGCTTGACGTGCGCGGAACGACGAGACCCAAGCCGACCGAAAACGGTGGGCAGAAGGTTGACGCGCGCAGTGAGCGTTGGCGCGAACACCGCAAGAAGGTCCGCCGCGAGATCGTCGACGCCGCCTTCCGGTCCATCGATCGGCTCGGCCCTGAAGTGAGCGTGCGCGAGATCGCCGAGGAAGCCGGCACCGCCAAGCCCAAGATCTACCGGCATTTTGCCGACAAGGACGACCTGTTCGAGGCGGTCGGGGCTCGGTTGCGTGACGACCTGTGGACGGCAATCTTCGCCTCCATCGATGTGGCCACCAACTCGCTGCGCGACATCGTCCAGCGCAGCGTCGAAGAATACGTCTCACTGGTCGACGAGCACCCCAATGTGCTGCGGTTCTTCATCCAGGGTCGGGCGCGCGCACAGGCCGAATCGAGGATGCGGGCACTCAACGAAGGCCGGACCATCACCCTGGCGATGGCCGAGATGATCAACAACGAACTGCAGGACTTGGACCTCAACCGCGGGGCGCTCGACCTGGCCGCATTCGCGGCGTTCGGCAGTGCGACTTCGGCCACCGATTGGTGGCTGGGGCCGGAATTGGACAGCCCGCGGCGCATGCCCCGCGACACGTTCGTGGACTATCTGACGACGATCATGATCAGCGTCGTCGGTGGCACCGCCCAGAATCTCGGCATCGTGATGGACCCTGAGCAGCCGATCCAGTCGGCGGTCCGGAGTCGACCGGTCGCCTGAACAGCGATTCGCCCGAATCACGCTCCACAACCTGATAAATGCCGTATAAACGGCTGAATGAAGTGCAATAACGCCTGGCGAATGGGTGCAGGACTCCTCTCGACGGTTACCGCGGCAGCACTGGTTGTGCCCATGACGCAGGCGGCAGCGGCGTCGGATGTGACCACGGCGTTGGCGGTCTCGCCGGCGGCGTTGCCCACCTTTCCGTTCGGGGGCCCGCCGGGTGACCCGTACGCATGCTTTGCGGCGGACGTGTTCGGGTGCTCGATCGTGTTCGGGGGCAGTGGAATTCCGATACCGCACCAGGACTACATCGACGCGGTCAATGAGCGCTTCATTCAGCCGTTGAATCCCGGGTTCACCCCGCAGGCCCTGTTCACCCCGGAAGGGCTGCAGCCGTTCACCGGTGTCAAGACGTTGCCGCTGGACGTTTCGATGGCGCAGGGATTGACGATGCTCCAGTCCGCCGTCGACAAGCAGTTCGACTTGGGGCATGCCGTCAACCTCTACGGCTACTCGCAAAGCGCCTCGATCGACACGCTGCTGATGAGGCAGTATCTCGCGTTGCCCCCTGATCAACGGCCCGACGCAGACCAGCTGACGTTCACGTTCCTGGGCAACCCCAACACCCCTAACGGCGGGCTGATGCAGATCTTCAATCTGCCGGAGTTCGGGGGATCGGTGCCCATTGCGTCACTGGGTTTGACGCTCAATGGCGCGACCCCGGACGGTCCCTGGGCGACCAACAATTACACGCTGGAGTACGACGGCTTTGCCGACTTTCCGCGCTACCCGCTGAATCTGCTTGCCGACCTCAATGCGGTCGCGGGGATTCTGTACACGCACGACCAGTATCCGATGCTGCCGATGACATCCGATGGCCAGCTCGCGAACGCGATTCTGCTGCAGGGCTCGGTGGACTACGTCGGTGAGCTGCCCGATGGCGTGACGGCCAGTACTGCGACCAACTACTGGATGATCCCGACCAAAGACCTTCCGTTGCTGGAGCCGTTCCGTGGCAGTCCATTCGGGAACGCGATCGCCGACCTGGTGCAGCCGTCCCTGCGGGTGCTGGTCAACCTGGGCTATGGGCAGATCGAACACGGCTGGGACGCGGGGCCGGCGAACGTGCCCACCACGTTGGGATTGTTCCCCGACGTCAACCCCATGGATGTCTTGACGGCCTTGGTCAACGGTGCGCAACAGGGTTGGCAGGATTTTGTTCAGGACTTGGGTTCGCTGTCGTCAGCCGTTGGTGACGGACCCGACACGGCTGTGGACATGGCCGCGTTCACGATGCCCAGCTTCATCGACATCGCCAACGCATTCAGCGGCTCGATCTCCGCGGTCAATGGGGCGTTGATGGTGACCGGGGACATCCTCAATGCACTGACTACCACGCTGCCGGCCGCCATGGCCCAGGTCTTCTTCTCCGAGCTCTCCCAGGGCGACCTGCTCGACGCGATCGGCCTTCCGCTGGCCGCGGCCACCGGGCTGGGGTCGCTGGCGGCGGGCTTCGAGTTGATCGGCATCATGCACGCGACGTCCCAGATTCAGGCGGAATTCGCGGGTCTGTTCGGCTGACCCGAGGGGGGTGTCAGACCTTAGAACCCGAGGTCGAGCACCACGCTGATGGTGTCCACGACCAGTGGTTTGGTGGCCTCCAGGAATTGGGTCGTGATCGCGGTGATGAAGTCCGACACGGCGGTGAACGCCTGCCGCAGGGGTTCGGGCAACTCTTGGTAGATCGCCGCGATGATGGCGTTGGGGATGATCAGCCCCTGGTTGATCACGCCCGCGACCATCGTGGCCAGTTGGAGGTAGACCACCTCGGCGTCGGGCAGTAACGGGGCGGTGTAGTCCGGCAGGGTGCCGTGGGCGTTGGCGGCGATCAGGTTGGCCATTACCTCGGCAGCCTGCTTGGGTGTGCCGTCGTCGGTGAACAGCCCGAAGTTGGCCTCGTGGTTGAGCGCCCCGGTCACCAAGTCTTGCGCGCTGTAGATGAACGCCGGCCCGGCGAACGGCAGCTTGGACCAGGCAACCAGGAAATCTTCGAGGAAATCAGCCTGTACGGTCTCGCTCACACCGAACACCGGGGTGGTGGCATTGCCGTACTCGGTTGCCCAGATTTTCAGATCACCGTCACCGTTGGCGGCCATGATCGCGTTCAGGGCCTGGACCTGCTCCAGGGGTGAGTTGGTCACGCCCAGGCCCGCGGAGAACGGCAGCGTGTAGTGGTAGGGGTGGTAGCTCACCGCGTCGAAATACCCGTGGGCCCCGCTGGCGTACATCTGCTCGAGGAACTCTTGGGGACTGACGCTGAGTCCGGCGATGGTGGTGGTGGCGCCCAGCGCTCCCGCCAGCACGGTGGCGTCGGGGTCGACCGCCTTGATCGCGGTGTAGGCGGCCTGCAGCACGGCGGTGTAGGTCTCGGCGCTGACCGGGTTGTAAAAGATCACCCCGTTGGGTTCGTTCCAGATCTCGTACGACGAGATCTCGCTGCCGTAGCGCTCGGCGACCTCGGCGGCGAAGTTCGCATAGGCGGTCGGATCGGGTGCACCCGAGATGAGGGGGCCGTCCCAGGCCGGGTTGCCGGTGATGGCGGCGGTGATCGTGAAACCCATTGAATGGGCCGTGTTGATCACGTTGTCCATCTGGGCCCAGTCGTAGGTGGTGGGCGTGGGTTGGATGTAGAGCCAGGGCACGCCCAGGCGTAGATCGGTGACCCCGAGGTCGCGGATCTCGCCGAGTTGGCTGACGAGGTCGGCCTGGTTCAGGTTGTACAGGTCGGAGTCGGCCACCCCGAAGATCTGGGTGGTGACATCGCTGGTCTCGGCGCTGACCAGGGTGATGGTTTCGAGGTGGATCACCTGCGGCGGCGCGATCGGCGGAGCGGCGCCGGGGTTGGCCGCGGGCATGCTGGCGGCGCCGGTCAGGGTTGCGATGGCCAGAATGGCCGCGGCGAACGCCGTTTGGATGCGACGCACAGTGATCAACTACAGGACCGCCTCGACAGTGATGGTGTGGGTGAGCGTATCGCCGAATCGGGTTGCCCGTTGACGGGTTCAGTTCCGGCAAAGACACTGAACATCGACACCCCTAACGGGAGGGATTAAGCGATGACGCTGACCGATTCCACTACCGAGGAAGCCGGCCAACGTGCACCGGTCCGCACCCGGGCATTGATCATCGGGACTGGCTTTTCCGGCCTGGGCATGGGCATTGCGCTGCAGAAGCAGGGTGTGGAGTTCCTCATCCTGGAGAAGGCCGTCGAGATCGGCGGGACGTGGCGGGACAACACCTACCCGGGCTGCGCCTGCGACGTGCCGTCGCACCTCTATTCGTTCTCCTTCGAACCGAAGGCCACCTGGAGCCGGCTGTTCTCCCCGCAGCCGGAGATCCTGGACTACCTCAAGGGCGTCACCGACAAGTACGGTCTGCGTCGCCAAATCCGATTCGGTTCGAAAGTGACCCGCGCGGCGTGGGACGACGAAGAGTTCCGCTGGCATGTGTTCACCGAAGACGGCCAGGAATATGTGGCCCAGTTCGTGGTCTCCGGAGTCGGTGGCCTGCACATCCCACGCCTGCCCGATATCGAGGGAATCGACGAATTCGCTGGTACCGCATTTCATTCCGCGCAGTGGGATCACAGCGTGGACTTGACCGGCAAGCGGGTCGCGGTGATCGGAACCGGCGCCAGTGCGATCCAGATCGTGCCCGCGATCGTCGACCGAGTCGCTGAACTGCAGCTCTATCAGCGCACCCCGGCGTGGGTGGTGCCGGTGCCGCATCATCAGCTCCCGGATGCGGTGCGACAGGCGTTCGCGGTGGTGCCCGGACTGCGCTACGCGGTGCGGGCAGCCATCTACTGGGCGCTGGAAGGCGTCGGATTCGCGATGACCAAGCGGCCCGGCCTACTGCGTCTGATCGAGGCGGTCGGCAAGTTCAACATCCGTCGACAGGTCCGCGACACAGAGCTGCGCCGCAAGCTGACGCCGCAGTACCGGGCCGGTTGCAAGCGAATTCTCTACTCCGGCAACAACTACTACCGCGCGGTGGCTGACCCGAAGACGACGCTGGTGACCGACCGGATCACCCGCATCACCCGGGACGGCATCGTCACCGCCGACAACGTGGAACATGCGGCCGACGTCATCATCTACGCCACCGGATTCCATGTCACCGACTCCTATACCTACGTCGGCATCACCGGCCCGAACGGAGAGGATCTGGTCGAGCGCTGGAACCGCGAAGGGGTCCAGGCGCACCGCGGCATCGCCGTGGCCGACATGCCCAATCTGTTCTTCCTGCTCGGCCCCAACACCGCGCTCGGCCACACCTCGGTGGTGTTCATGATCGAGTCGCAGATCCGCTACGTCGCGCAGGCGATCGCCGTGACTGACAAGCTCGGTGCGCAGGCGTTGGCGCCCAGCCGTGCGGCCCAGGACCGCTACAACGCGGAGTTGCAGGACAAGCTCGCCGGCTCGGTGTGGATCACCGGCGGCTGCAACAGCTGGTATCTCGACGAGCACGGTGTGAACCGGACCCTGTGGAGTGGCATGACCTGGCAGTACTGGCAGACCACCCGCACGTTGCGGCCGGGTGAGTACCGCTTTTCCGGCGTACGTTGACACGACACGCAGACCACAACTTCTTGTGTTGGCGCGGGTTGTCGGCCCCCAGGGGTAGTGTCAGAGGCCTAGATTTCGGCGGGTGAAATGAGGTTCTGGTGTCCGAAAATGTGAAGCTGATCGACCGCACTTCGGCGATCAACTGGAACCGGGTGCAAGACGACAAGGACGCCGAGGTCTGGGACCGCCTGACCGGCAATTTCTGGCTACCGGAGAAGGTGCCGGTCTCCAACGACATCCCGTCGTGGGGGACCCTGACCGACAGCGAGAAGCAACTCACGATGCGGGTGTTCACCGGGTTGACCCTGCTGGACACCATCCAGGGCACGGTCGGGGCGGTCAGCCTGATTCCCGATTCGCTGACCCCGCATGAGCAGGCGGTCTACACCAACATCGCGTTCATGGAGTCGGTGCACGCCAAGAGCTACAGCCAGATCTTCTCCACGCTGTGTTCGACCAATGAGATCGACGACGCGTTCCGCTGGTCGGAAGAGAACCCCAACCTGCAGCGCAAAGCCGAGATCGTCATGCAGTACTACCGGGGTGACGAGCCGCTCAAGCGCAAGGTGGCCTCCACGCTGCTGGAGAGCTTCCTGTTCTACTCCGGCTTCTACCTGCCGATGTACTGGTCGAGTCGGGCCAAGCTGACCAACACCGCCGACATGATCCGGCTGATCATCCGTGACGAGGCGGTGCACGGCTACTACATCGGCTACAAGTATCAGCGCGGCCTGGCCCTCGTCGACGAGGCCAAGCAGGGTGAGCTCAAGGAGTACACCTACGACCTGCTCTACGAGCTCTACGAGAACGAGGTCGAGTACACCCAGGATCTGTACGACGACGTCGGTCTGACCGAGGACGTCAAGAAGTTCCTGCGCTACAACGCCAACAAGGCGTTGATGAACCTCGGCTACGAGGCGCTGTTCCCGCGCGAAGAGACCGACGTGAACCCGGCGATCCTGTCCGCGTTGTCGCCCAACGCCGACGAGAACCACGACTTCTTCTCCGGTTCGGGATCGTCGTACGTGATCGGCAAGGCCGTCGTCACCGAGGACGAGGACTGGGAGTTCTGATCTGGCGGGGCACTGTCTCGCTGCGGCCGACGTCGTTCGGCGACCACAGCAAAACCTTGTAGGGCCGGCTCGGTGAGCCGGTCCTATGGGTTTTGCATGAGTTCTGCGACGGGCACGCCAAGCGCATCTGCCAAGTCGAATAGCCTTTCGTAGAGCAGGCTGCGCCGACCGTGTTCGACGTCGATCAAGACGTTGCGGGTAACCCCCGACTTCAGCGCCAGGGCTTCTTGGGTGATGCCGAGCTCGGTTCGCAGCGTACGGATTCGGAAGCCGACGTCTATGCGTCGCTGCGCCCATGCGGCAGCCCGTTCGGGATCGGTCTGTCCGGGGCGTGTGGGCACCTGTACCACTAACCGGGCAACGGCCGCGATTGTCTGCCCTACTAGTAATACATCCACCGTGCTGTTGGTGACATTCCGAGAGTAGCCACAGCTCCCGACAGGGTTTCTCGAGGACAGGTCAGTTCCGATGAGTCGTCGTCATGGGGGCGTGGCGCTGAGGGCTCGCGGCATCTTCGATCCAGCGGTCGGCAACGACAGCGGCCCGGCGAGCTGAATCGGCGCTACCTGGATTACTGCCAGGAGCAGAACCTGGAGGACCCGGAGGCCGTGGAGGCCGAACTGTTCACTGCGGGGCGGGCTGTGGACTGATCGGGTAGTCGAGCGCGGCGTCGATTTCGCAAAAACCCGTAGGCACCGGACCGATCCAACTACGTGGCTGATCCACTTCGCGTGAGCGCATGTGCGGGACCGTAGCGGGCACGGGTGACAATCCCGATCGGATATGCCGCGGGATTCATTCGCCCCGCGCGGCCTTCGGCACCGTGTTTACATAGCCGAATGACGGTTGCGGCCAACCCGGAAACCAGAACCCAGCAGTTCGTCAACCTGTTCCTGGCCACCTGGGTCTCGGTGATCTGCTTCTGGGCCTGGACCCTGATCGGCCCACTGTCGACGCAGTACACCGCCGCGATGAAGCTGAGCACCACCGCCCAGGCGCTGATGGTGGCAACCCCGATCCTGGTCGGAGCGCTGGGCCGGATCGCCACCGGACTGATGACTGACCGCTTCGGGGGCCGCACGATGTTTATCGGGGTCTTGGTGGCCTCGATACTCCCGGTGCTGGCGGTCGGGTACGCGGCAGAGATCGGCTCCTACCCGCTGATACTGGTGGCGGGGTTCTTCCTCGGCGTGGCCGGCACCGTCTTTGCGATTGGAATCCCGTTCGCCAACAACTGGTTTGGCCCCGAACGCCGCGGCTTCGCTACTGGAGTATTCGGTATGGGCATGGTCGGTACCGCGGTTTCGGCGTTCTTCACCCCGCGGTTCGTGAAGTGGTTTGGTCTGTTCACCACCCATCTCATAGTTGCGGTGGCCCTGGCGATTTCGGCGCTGCTGTGTATGGTGTTGATGCACAACGGCCCGCGCTTCGTGCCCAACACCACCCCGGTGTTGCCTAAGCTCAAGGCTGCAGCACGGTTGCGGGTGACGTGGGAGATGTCGTTGCTGTACGGGCTGGTCTTCGGCGGTTTCGTGGCCTTGTGCAGCTACCTGCCGATCTATATCAAGACCGTCTACGACTTCTCCGCCGTTGGTGCGGGGGAGCGCACCGCGGCGTTCGCCTTGGCGGCAGTGCTGGCCCGGCTGATCGGCGGAACGCTGGCCGACCACATCGCGCCCAAGTACGTCGTCTTGGCCTCGCTGGCCGGTATCGCGGTGCAGACGCTGATCTCGGTGTTCAAACCGCCAGCCGATATCTGGTCGGGCCTGACGTTTCTGCCTCTTGCCGTCGCGCTCGGCATCGGCACCGGCGGGGTGTTCGCCTGGGTATCTCACCGTGCCCCGGCCGGTTCGGTCGGCTCGGTCACCGGGATCGTCGCCGCGGTCGGCGGGCTGGGCGGCTACTTCCCGCCGCTGGTGATGGGCGCCACCTACGATCCGGTACGCAACAGCTACGCGGTGGGATTGCTACTGCTGGTGGCCACCGCAGTGATCTTGTTCGGCTACACCGCGATATTCCTGCACGCGCAAGAACCGATCGCTGCACAATCACCGTCGAGTTCAGGGAGTAGATGATGACGACAAATGCCGACCACACCGCCCCGCGACGTTCCCGGGCGTGGACCACCGGAGCCGTGATCACCGCTGTGCTGGGGCTGTTCTTCGCGTTCGATGCCATCCCGAAGATCCTCGGACTGCCGTTTGCCCGCGAAGCCACCGAAGGGCTCGGCTTTTCTCCCGACAAGACTGCGGTAATCGGCTGGGTGCTCCTGGTCTGCCTCGTCGTCTTCCTGATTCCGCGCACCGCCGTGCTGGGTGCGCTGGGTCTGACCGCCTATCTGGGCGGGGCGGTGACGACGAACCTGCATGCCGACAAGCCATTGGCGGGCTTCGTGTTATCCGGGGTGTATGTGGGCCTGCTGGTGTGGATCGGCCTCATCTTGCGGCGACCGGAGTTGCTGCGCGTGTTGGGGCTTCGGCGCGAGTGAGCGCCTCAGCGGGGCGGTAGCTGCTCGAGCAGCTCGTCGAGGAATCCGCTCGCCTCACGCCCGGCCGCTTCGACGTCGGCCGCGGCGATCGCCTCCACCAGGCCCCGGTGCCGTATCTGGTCTGCCTGCACCGGTTTTGCGCTTGTCGTGGCGACACTGGCCATCAGCACCTCGGTGAGCCCGCAGTACAGCTCGGTCAACACCGGATTGTGCGAGCAGCGGACCACCGCGAGATGAAAATCGGTGTCGGCCCGGACGAACTCGTCGTGTCTGCCCTCCTGCTGGTAGCCGTCGCGGCGGTCCAACAGTGCGCGCAGCTCGGCCAGATCCTTTTCAGTGCGGGCGGCGGCAGCCAGGCGTGCCCCCTCCACCTCCAGGCAGCGTCGCACCTGTAGTACGTCGCGCAGCTGCGGGCCGCACAGCCGGCGCACCGCGCCGGACACTTCGCTGGTGGCGCGCACGTAGGTGCCGTCGCCCTGGCGGACTTCCAGGATGCCGCTGTGGGCCAGCGCTCGGACCGCCTCACGCACGGTGTTGCGACCGACGCCCAGCGCGTCGGCGAGCTCTGCTTCGGTGGGGATTCGCGAATCGACCGGCCATTCGCCGCCGGCCACGGAGGCGCGGAGCTGCTCAATCACCTGATCTACCAAGCCGGTGCGGCGGGTGGTGACTAACGGCACAGCTTCCTCCCTTCATCCAATCATAGGATGTATGCGATCCTACTTTAGGTGACCCGCGCCGCCCGCAACGAAACACTCGGCCAGTACGAGCACGACCTTGAACTGGAGCTCGACGGCGCCGCCGAATTCCGGCCGGCGACGATGGCGGCCGGCGGTGCGCTGTTGACCGTCGCGGTGGTCTTGACCGCACTGAACCTGCGCCCGGCGATCACCAGCGTGGGGCCGCTGCTTCCGGAGATGCGTGGTGCGTTGGGCGCCTCGGACACCTGGGCCGGTGTCCTGACCACGTTGCCCGGTCTGTGCTTCGCTGCCGCCGGGCTGGCCGCGCCGTGGTTGTCGCGGCGGATCGGGCTGGGGCGCACGGTGTCGGCGGCGCTGCTGATACTCGTTGCGGGACTGCTGGTCCGGGTCTGCGACGGGTCCTTCGTGGTGCTCGGCGGAACACTGGTGGCGACCGCCGGGATCGCGTTGATCAACGTGCTGATCCCGGTGATCATCCGAGGCTCCTTCCCGGCGCAGGTCGGGCTGATGACCGGCGTCTACACCGCGGCACTACAAGGGGGAGGGGCCCTGGGCTCCGCGGTCACCCCGGTGCTCGACGACGCACTGGGCGGCTGGCGCTCAGCCCTGGGGGCGTGGAGTGCGCTGGCGCTGCTGGCGTTGGCGGCCTGGGTGATCGGTGCTCGCGGATTTGACCGGCCCGGCACCGCCGCGCCCGCAGCCACGGTGAAGGGTCGATCGCTGTTGCGCAGCAAGCTGGCCTGGACCGTCACGCTGTTCTTCGGCACCCAGTCGTTCATCGCCTATGTGGTGATGGGCTGGCTGCCCGAGGTGCTCATCGAGAACGGCACAAGTGAAACGCGCGCGGGCCTGCTGCTCGGTCTGATCTCGCTGATCGCCGTGCCGATCAGTCTGGTCGTCTCCCCGCTGGCCGCCCGTCGTGACAGCCAAAGCGGATGGATCGTCGGTCTAGGCGTGCTCGGCATGGCCGGAATCCTCGGGCTGCTGATCGCGCCCGCGGCCGCACCACTGCTGTGGAGCGTGCTGGTGGGCCTGGGGATGAGTGTGTTTTCGTTGGCGCTCACCGTGATTGCGCTGCGCGCCCGCGACGCGCAGGACACGGCGAGCCTGTCGGGGATGGCGCAGGGTTTCGGCTACCTGCTCGCCGGCGTCGGCCCGTTCATGTTCGGCCTGTTGCACCAGGCCAGTGGTGGATGGGCCGTGCCGTGGTTGATGATACTGGCGGTCTACCTGGTGCAGACACTGGCGGGCGCACTGGCCGGGCGCAACCGCTACGTCTAAGCAGCCTTCGCCGAACGTGTACTGAGACCAGGGATTTCGCGATTTTTTCGGTCTGAGTACACGCTCGGCGAACGTTGGGTCCTAGGCGGTCCGCAGCGACTCGGTGTCGATGACGAAGCGGTAGCGCACGTCTGATGCCAGCACGCGCTCGTAAGCGGTGTTGATGTAATCGGGTTCGATGACCTCGATCTCGGGACGCACGCCGTGCTCGGCGCAGAAGTTCAGCATCTCCTGGGTCTCGGCGATCCCGCCGATCAACGAGCCCGTCACGCTGCGCCGCATCCGGACCAGCGGGCTAGGCGGCACTGACAGGGCGTGTTCGGGCATGCCCAACTCGACCAGAGTGCCGTCCAGGGTGAGCAGGTTCAGATACGCGCCCAGGTCCAGGCTGGCCGACACGGTGTTCAAGATGACGTCGAACTTGTTGCGCAGATCCTTGAAGGTCTGTCGATCGCTGGTGGCGTGGTAGTGCTCGGCCCCCAGGCGCAGACCGTCTTCCATCTTCTTCAGCGACTGCGACAGCACGGTCACCTCGGCGCCCATCGCCACCCCCAGCTTGACGGCCATGTGTCCCAGGCCGCCGAGGCCAATGACCGCAATCCGCTTGCCCGGACCGACATTCCAGTGCCGCAGCGGCGAATAGGTGGTCACCCCGGCGCAGAGCAGCGGAGCGGCGGCGTCCAGGGGGATCTCGTCGGGGATGCTCAAGACGTAGTTCTCGTCGACGACGATCGCGCCGCTGTAGCCGCCCTGGGTGGGCTGCCCGTCGCGGCCGACGCCGGCATAGGTACCGATCATGCCGCCGCCGGTGCAGTACTGCTCAAGCCCCGCCTGGCAGTTGGGGCATTCGCGGCAGGAGTCGACGAAGCAACCCACGCCGACACGGTCGCCCACCTTGAACTTCGTCACCGCGGACCCGACGGCGGTGACCACACCGGCGATCTCATGGCCGGGAACCAGCGGGTACTGCGGAGCGCCCCATTCGGCCTTGACCGTGTGGATGTCGGAATGGCAGATGCCGGCGAAATGAATGTCGAACGCCACATCGTGCGGGCCGGGGTCCCGGCGGGTGATCGTGGTCCTGCTCAGCGGGTCGGTTGCCGACGTGGCGGCATAGGCGGAAACGGTGCTCATAGTGGAGATTCCTCTTCAGATATGCATCGACACGTAAAAACATAGCTTAGCAAAGTTATTTGCTGCGAGGCTTATCCCGAGGGCGTGAGATCGGTCACCGCCGGCGTCGGGAGTGTGGATGCCGGATCAGTTGATGGGCGCGTTCACCCAGTGCAGGTCTTCGGCCACGCCGCGTGCGGCGACCGGTCCCTGCCCGGTCTGCCACACCTCGTTGTTGACGACGAAAACCCGGCTGTCACGGTTGGCCGCCAACCGTCGCCAGGCGACGCTGTCGAACACCGTGGCAGCCCGCGCCTTCACTGCGGGCGAGGCGAAGGACACGTAGACGATGTCGCCGTCGGCCGCCGAGAAATCCGCCCGGCCGGCCAGATCGGCATCGTTAGCTGGGATCTCGATGTAGGGCCGATCGGTGAACCGCTGCAACGGTGGGCGGTCCACCCCGACGGCCTTGAGCACACTGGCGGCGAAGCCGGAGGCCCCGTACACCCGCACGCTGTTGTCGGTGAACTCCACCACCGAGACCTGGAAGTGGATGGCGTCGCTGTCCTCGCGGGTTTCGGCGGCGTACGCGCTGAACCTCTCGAGCACCTCGTCGGCGGCGCCGGTGCGTGCCGTCGCGGCGCCCACACCGCGCACGTTGTCCTCCCACGCCGCACCCGGTGCCCCGGTGAACACGGTGGGGGCGATCGCGGCCAGCTCCGCATAGCCGGGCGTCAGGCCCTGTGCGCCCAGGATCAGATCCGGATGCAGCTCGGCGATGGCGCCGGTATCGGGGTTGCTGCGCGAGCCCACGGCCGCGACACCGTGCACTACCGAGCCCAGGTACGACGGTTGCTTGTCCGCCCCGTCCGGTAACGCGGCGCCGACCACGCGGGACTGCAGGCCCAGGGCGCACAGCGTGTCGAGCTGATCGCCAGAGAGGACCACGATGCGCTCGGCCTGCTCGGGGACTTCGACGCTGGCCGGCTCCACCTCGTCCGCGTTGTGGGCCCAGCGCATGGCGGGCCCGGGGTCCGGGTGTGCCGGCTCGGCCGCGCACGACTCGTCGGGGCGACGATCATTGCCGAGCACGCCGGCCCCGGCGACCATCGTCGTCGTGGTGGAGATCGAGGTCGGGGCCGTTTCGGCGGTATCGCCCGCGCATCCGGCCGTCGTGAGCAAGGTCACGGCAAGCGCTACTGCGGACGCCGCCCGCTTGTCCACCCTGGTCACGCCGTGACGTTAACACCCACGGTCGAGCACCCCATGAGGAGACGAATACGACAGTTTGTAGGAGGCCTATACCGACCGGGCGACGCTCGGGGTTAGGATTCGACCAAGTTTCCCGGGATGCCCATGTTTGGAGGAATCTTGACCGCCGAAGCACCCCCACGCGCAGAACTCGAGGCCAGTCGGCCCTTCCCTGCGTTGATGGGCCCCAAGGGCAGCCTGCTGTACAAGATGATCACCACCACCGATCACAAGCTGATCGGCATCATGTACTGCGTCGCCTGTATGGCCTTCTTCTTCATCGGCGGCCTGCTCGCGCTGCTCATGCGTACTGAGCTGGCGGTGCCGGGCCTGCAGTTCCTGTCCAACGAGCAGTTCAACCAGCTGTTCACCATGCACGGCACGGTGATGCTGCTCTTCTACGCCACCCCGATCGTGTTCGGGTTCTCCAACCTGGTGCTGCCGCTGCAGATCGGCGCCCCGGACGTGGCCTTCCCGCGCCTCAACGCGTTCTCGTTCTGGCTGTTCCTGTTCGGCGCGACCATCGCCCTGGCGGGCTTCATCACCCCCGGTGGCGCCGCCGACTTCGGCTGGACCGCCTACACCCCGCTGAGCGACGCGGTGCACTCCCCGGGTGCCGGTGGCGACCTGTGGATCATGGGCCTGGCCGTGGGTGGTCTGGGCACCATCCTCGGTGCGGTCAACATGATCACCACGGTGGCCTGCATGCGTGCCCCCGGCATGACCATGTTCCGGCTGCCGATCTTCACCTGGAACATCCTGGTCACCTCGATCCTGGTGCTGATCGTCTTCCCGTTGCTGACCGCGGCGCTGTTCGGCTTGGCCGTTGACCGTCACCTGGGTGGGCACGTCTATGACTCCGCCAACGGCGGGGTGCTGTTGTGGCAGCACTTGTTCTGGTTCTTCGGCCACCCCGAGGTGTACATCATCGCGCTGCCGTTCTTCGGCATTGTCAGCGAAGTGTTCCCGGTCTTCGCCCGCAAGCCGATCTTCGGCTACGTCACCCTGGTGTACGCGACGCTGAGCATTGCCGGACTGTCGACCGCGGTGTGGGCGCACCACATGTTCGCCACCGGTGCGGTGCTGCTGCCGTTCTTCTCGCTGCTGACCCTGATGATCGCCATCCCGACCGGTCTGAAGTTCTTCAACTGGATCGGCACCCTGTGGCGGGGCCAGCTGACCTTCGAAACGCCGATGCTGTTCGCGCTGGGCTTCATCGTCACGTTCCTGGCCGGTGGCCTGACCGGTGTCATGCTGGCCAGCCCGCCGCTGGACTTCCACGTCAGCGACAGCTACTTCCTGATCGCGCACTTCCACTACGTGCTGTTCGGCACCATCGTGTTCGCGACGTTCTCCGGGATCTACTTCTGGTTCCCGAAGATGACCGGCCGGCTGCTCGACGAGAGGCTCGGGAAGCTGCACTTCTGGTTGACCTTCATCGGCTTCCATACCACGTTCCTGATCCAGCACTGGCTGGGCAACATGGGTATGCCGCGTCGTTACGCCGACTACCTGCCCACGGACGGCTTCACCGCGTTCAACATCGTGTCGACCGTCGGGGCCTTCATCCTGGGCTCGTCGATGATCGCCTTCACCTGGAACGTGTTCAAGAGCTGGCGTTACGGCGAGGTCGTCACGGTCGATGACCCGTGGGGTTACGGCAACTCCCTGGAGTGGGCGACCAGCTGCCCGCCGCCGCGGCACAACTTCACCGAACTGCCCCGGATCCGTTCGGAGCGTCCGGCTTTCGAGCTGCACTACCCGCACATGATCGATCGGCTGCGGGCTGAGGCGCACGTCGGCCGTCACCCCGGTGACGAGCTGTACGAACCCGCAAACGCTTGATGAGCCCGCTGGGGGAGAGGCGGCGCCCGGTCGAGCCGGGCGCCCGCCAGGGGTGAGCACGCCCAAGGTGCCGGTGTTGATCACCGTCACCGGTGTCGATCAGCCCGGCGTGACGTCGGCCCTCTTCGAGGTGCTGTCGCGCTACCAAGTGGCGTTGCTCAACGTCGAACAGGTCGTGGTCCGCGGTCGCCTCACGCTGGGCGTGCTGGTGTCCGTAGCTCCGGAGGTGGCTGACGGGCCAGCGTTCGCCGACGAGGTCACCACCGCGATTCGCGGTGTGGGGCTTGACGTCACGATCGAACGCAGCGATGACGCGCCGATCATCGCGGCACCCTCCACCCACCGGATCGTGGTCTTGGGACGGCCGGTGGCCGCCACAGCCCTGGGAGCACTGGCTCACGAGATCGCGGAGATCGACGCCAACATCGACATGATCCGCGGCGTGTCCGACTATCCGGTGACGGGGCTGGAACTGCGGGTTTCGGTGCCGGCCGGTGCCGCCGGCCAGTTGCAGTCCGCGCTGAGCAAAGTCGCCGCGGAGCAGCAGGTCGACGTGGCGTTCCAAGATGCCAGCCTGTCACGCCGGACCAAACGACTGATCGTGTTCGACGTCGACTCCACCCTGATTCAGGGCGAGGTCATCGAGATGCTCGCCGACCGGGCCGGTGCTGGGGACGCGGTCGCCGCGATCACCGAGGCCGCGATGCGTGGCGAACTCGACTTCGCCGAATCGCTGCACCACCGGGTGTCCACCCTGGCCGGTCTGCCCGCCAGCGTCGTCGACGAGGTAGCCGAACAGATCGAGCTGACTCCCGGTGCCCGCACCACAGTGCGCACGCTGCGCCGGCTCGGCTTCAAATGCGGAGTGGTCTCCGGCGGCTTCCGGCAGGTGATCGAGCCGCTAGCGGCCGAGCTGCAGCTGGACTTCGTGGCGGCCAACGAGCTGGAGATCGTCGACGGCAAACTCACCGGCCGGGTGATCGGTCCGGTGGTGGACCGGGCCGGCAAGGCCGACTCGTTGCGGGAGTTCGCCGCCGAGGCGGGCGTGCCGCTGGAGCAGACGGTGGCGGTCGGAGACGGCGCCAATGACATCGACATGCTGTCGACGGCGGGCCTCGGTGTGGCGTTCAACGCCAAGCCGGCGTTGCGCGAGGTGGCCGATGCCTCGCTGAGCTACCCGTATCTGGACACGGTGCTGTTCTTGCTCGGGGTCACTCGCGCCGAGATCGAGGCCGCCGACGCGCATGACGGCGTGCTGCGCCGCGTCGAGATCCCTCCGGTCTAGCGGCGATCGCAAGCGCGGCGGAGCCGGGCGCGGCGGGTCGCCGCCATGGACCGCGGCGTTACAGCAACGCCCCGATCAACGCCAACGGCAGGAGCCCGGCGGTGGCGGCGAGCGGTATCCCGATGGCGTCGAGGAGGTCGCCGTCGGCGATCTCGGACATGAAGACGTTGTAGCTGTACTCGGGCAGCGTGAACAGCAAGGCGCTGAGCATGTCCAGCGGCGGGTAACCCGTATGCGGCGGGAACGCTCCGAAGAGGTCATCCCAGGTGGTGGGCACCGTGACCCCGACCGACGTCTCACCGCCTCCCAGTGTGTCGCCGAGGCTCGCCAGCTGTTCGGCCCACTCGGGCAGCGAGTAGACGTAGTTGGCCGGATCCATCAAGGTGTTGAAGGAGTCCGTGATGCCCTTTTGCACTGCCTCGAAGAGTGCTTCCGGAACCTGCTGCAAGACATCGAGGTCCGGCAGGAAGCCGATTCCCGTAGGCACGTCGGCGAATCCGGGGCTCCAGCCGTGCTCGATGTTGCCGTAGCCCAGATTTACCAGTACCTGCAGTGCCGGCTGCAGCAGATCGACCAGCGGATTGCCGATGAAGGGCAACAGCTGCAGCGGAGCCAGTAGAGGCAACGTGGTGGCCGGGATCATGTAGTAGTCGGTCAGGACATCTGGGTTCGACGTCGGAAGCAGCACCGCGTTTGCGATGTCCTCGGCACTGAGCCCCAGATAGGTCGTGTGCGCGAAGATGATGCCCATCACGGCGTTGATCGTGGACAAGAAGTTCATTGAATACTGCGGAAAATTGGCAAAACCGTCGTACTCGGTGGTGTAGACGGTGGTGGGGAACAGGTTGGCGGGCGCTGCGCCACTGAATGTCATTCCGACGCTGGGCAATTCCGGGTAGGTACCAGTCGGAAGGTCGAAGCGGGACAGCATGCCGCCGTTGGGAAGGCTCTCGTTGCCGATCAGCACGAAGTGCACGTAGTCGCTGGGCACGCCCTCGTCGGCGAGCCGTTGCATGATCAGCGACGAGAGCACCGCGCTTTGCGACCATCCGAACACCACGACGGGGTTCTCGGCGTCGACCTGGCCGCCGGCGATCTGGTCGAGGATCGCGGCCTCCAGAATCTGGGTGCCCTGTTCCACCGAACTGTCGAAGGTCCCGGTGAACGCACCCAGGAACGGGTACAGCGTTTCGGGAGTGGTCAGAATCTGGGTGGTGCCGGTGAAACCGAGGGGTGCCAGGTAGAGCTCGTTGACCAGATCCGCGTAGCCGGGGCCGGGCGTAGGCATGCCGCTGCCGCCCATGATCAGCGCGGTCCCGCCGCCCAGCGGCAAGCCGGCGCCGGTGAGCTGGACCGCCTGGACCGCCTGGACCGCCTGCACCGCGGCGCCCGCTGGGGAGGGGTAGACGATGAGACCGGCACTGACAAGCCCGGCCGCGACAGCACTGGCAATACGAACCATCGAAGCTCCCTGAAACAAACCCTAAGCATTGATGAGCGCGAACCGTGCAACACATTACAACAGGGCCACGTGGGGTTGCCGGTGAGAACAGCGATCGAAAATGTGCCCTGGCTGGCGTACCCCGGTCGGTCGTCGCGCAGCCGGGATACGGCACGATAGGGCCGTGCCCGATATCGGACGTTCCGCTCCCGCAACCGGGGCCGATCAGGATCTGTTGATCCACTTCGAAGGCATTTCGCTGTGCCGTGACGGGCGCTCTCTGGTGGGGCCGCTGGACTGGTCGGTCGAACTCGACGAACGCTGGGTGATCATCGGGCCCAACGGGGCGGGCAAGACGTCGCTGTTGCGAATCGCCGCCGCCACCGAGCACCCTTCCTCGGGTGTGGCCTACGTGTTGGGCGAACAGCTGGGCCGGGTCGACACCACTGAGCTGCGGGCCCGGGTGGGCCTGAGTTCCTCCTCGCTGGCGCAGCGGATCCCAGGCGGGGAAACGGTCAGCGACCTGGTCATCTCGGCCGGCTACGCGGTGCTGGGACGGTGGCGGGAACGCTACGACGCCGTCGACCACGAGCGGGCGGTCGACCTGTTGGAGAGCCTGGGTGCCGAGCACCTGGCCGATCGCACCTACGGGACGCTGTCCGAAGGTGAGCGCAAGCGGGTGCTGATCGCCCGCGCCCTGATGACCGACCCGGAACTGCTGCTGCTCGACGAGCCGGCGGCCGGCTTGGACCTGGGCGGGCGCGAGGAGCTCGTGGCGCGGCTGGGGGATCTGGCCGCCGACCCGGACGCTCCGGCGATCGTGCTGGTCACCCACCATGTCGAGGAGATCCCGGTCGGATTCAGTCACTGCCTGCTGTTGGCCGAGGGCCGCGCGGTGGCTGCCGGCCTGCTCGAAGATGTGCTCACGGCCGAGAACCTGTCGGCCACGTTCGGGCAGTCGATCTCCCTGGATGTCATCGACGGGCGCTACTTCGCGCGCCGGACCCGTAGCCGAGCAGCCCACCGGAGGCGCGCATGAACGAACCCCAGCTACCTTTGCCGACGCGACCTGCCGCGACGGTGATGCTGGTACGCGAGGACGCCGCCGGAGGGCAGGGCCTGGACGTGTTCCTGATGCGCCGCCACGCCGCGATGGAGTTCGCCGCCGGGGTGATGGTGTTTCCCGGCGGTGGAGTCGACGACCGTGACCGCAGCACCGCGATCGCCTGGCACGGGCCGGAGCCGACGTGGTGGGCGCAGCGCTTCGGCGTCGACGTCGACCTGGCCGCGGCCCTGGTGTGCGCGGCCGCACGCGAGACTTTCGAGGAATCCGGGGTGCTGTTCGCCGGCCCCGCCGATGATCGGGACCGGCTTGTCTCCGATGCCTCGGTGTATGCCGAGTCTCGGCGAGCGCTGAACGCCGGTGAGCTGTCGTTCGCAGACTTTCTGCGCACCGAGAATCTGGTGCTGCACGCCGAGCTGCTACGGCCCTGGGCGAACTGGGTGACTCCTGAGGCCGAGCGCACCCGCCGCTACGACACCTACTTCTTTGTAGGCGCACTGCCGGTCGGGCAGCGCGCGGACGGCGAGAACACCGAATCCGACCGGGCCGGCTGGCTCACGCCCGAAGCTGCGATCGAAGACTTCGCGGCCGGGAACAGCTTCTTGCTGCCGCCGACCTGGACGCAGCTGGATTCGCTCATCGGCCGCAGCATCGACGCCGTGATGGCGGTGGAACGGCAGATCGTGGTGGTGCAGCCGGATCTGGCGCGCCGCGGCGACAACTGGGAGATCGAATTCTTCAACTCCGACCGCTACAACGCCGCGCGCGGGAAGCGATGGCCCGGATGAGCGAATTCGTATCGGTGCACGTCTCACCCGAGGCGCCCGGCGTGGCCACCCTGGTGATCTCCCGGGCACCGACCAATGCCATGACCCGGCAGGTCTACCGGGAGATCGTCGCGGCTGCGGCCGAGGTGTCGGCACGCGACGATGTCGCCGCTGTGGTGTTGTACGGGGGCCACGAGATCTTTTGCGCCGGTGACGATGTGCCCGAACTGCGTACGCTGATCGCGGCCGAGGCGCAAGTCTTCGCCCGCGTGCGCCACGACGCCGTGCAGGCGTTGGCGGCAATAAGAAAGCCGACGGTGGCGGCGATCACCGGCTACGCGCTGGGCAGTGGTCTGGCGCTGGCGCTGGCCGCGGACTGGCGAATCAGCGGCGACAACGTCAAGTTCGGGGCGACTGAGATTCTGGCCGGCCTGGCTCCCGATGGTGGCGGACTGGCTCGGCTGGCTCGAACCATCGGAGCCAGCCGCACTAAAGAATTGGCCTACAGCGGCCGGTTCTTCGATGCCGAAGAGGCGCTGGCTCTGGGATTGGTCGACGACATGGTCGCACCCGACGGCGTCTACGAGGCCGCGCTTGGCTGGGCTCGCCGTTTCCTGGACACCCCGGCGCAGGCGCTGGTTGCGGCCAAGATCTCCATCGACTCCATAGAGACCGAGCCTCCGGCAGATCGGGCCGCCGCCGACCAGCGCCGCTACGGTGAGCTGTTCGCCGCCGGCATCGGCCCCGCCGGGGAAGGCTCTTAGGCGCCACGCCATAACGACTTGGGGCAGTGACGGTTTCTTTTCAAGTTTTTATCAGCTAACGTCCAGTCATCGGCGAGGGCCGCCACGATCCCGGCGTTAGGAACCCACCATGCAGTCAGCTGCCATCCGCCCCTGGACCGCTGCGGCCGTCGCGCTGCTGGGCGCGAGCGCCGTTGCGGCTAGCCCGGTCGTGATGCCGCAGGCCGGAGCGGTCGCGGTCGACATTCTGTTGGCTGCTCAGGACAACATCACTATCGACCTGGTGCGCCACGGCCAATCGGTGGACAACGCCGAGGGCATCCTGGGCACCACCCCGCCGGGCGCTCCGCTTACCGAACGCGGGGAGGAGCAAGCCGCCTTGCTTGCCGATCCCGCCAACCCGCTGCATCTTGCCGCCCCCGGCTTCTACGCCGGGATTTACGCCTCCGAGTTCCTCCGCGCGCAGGAAACGGCCGACGGGTGGCTCAGTGCCGCAGGCGCGCCGGGCACACCGCTGACGATCCTGGCTGGGCTCAACGAGATCAATGCCGGCTGGTTCGAAGGGCACGACCTCAACATCCTCGCCGAGATCGCCTATGCCCTACCGACATTCATGTGGGTACTCGGTCAGTACTGGGTGCCGATGCTGGGATCTGAGATTGACCCAAACGGGGTGGCATTCAACGACCGCGTCACTGAGGCCATCGAAACTATCTACGGCAACACCGCCGCTGACCCGGAGGGCTCGCTCAACGACGTGGCATTCGCGCATGCCGGAACGATCGCGATCTGGACGTTGATGAACGTCAAGAACCCCGATTTCGGGCTGGTCATCAACGCGTTGCTCGACACTCACAGTCCGCTGGGCAACACCGGTCAGGTCGAGATCGAGGGCAACCCCACCGACGGCTGGACGCTGCTCAGGTGGGAAGGTCACGAGGTGGCGCAGACCCCGGATCTACTCACCGGGCTGTTCGTCGACTGGCGGGACCTCAACGTCGCCCCGCAGATCGCAACGTGGCACATCCTGGAGGCGCTGCAGGGCGGGGACCAGGCCGAAATCGCCGCCGCCCTGCAGACCGGGTTCGACCAGGTCCTTGGGGCCCTCACCGCGTTCCCGCAGGCCGTGCTCGACACCATCACCGGCGCACTGGGCGACTAGCGCTCAGCGCAGGAATTCAACAAATTCAGCATTGACATAGGTAAACCAGCGGGATACTTTCAGCGAAGCGTTGCGTTACGCGTCGGAGCGTAGCGAAATATTGGGGACTCGCTGAAGGAGAACGTCATGCACCACATCCGCCCGTGGATCACCGCCGGATTGACTCTCGTCGGCGCCAGTGCCGTCGCCGTCTCCCCGGTCACCGTGGTCCAACCGGAGACCCATGGACCTGCTGCCCGAGCGTTCGCCATCCAGCTGACCGCAGCGGACATCGTGCTGGATCTGGTCCGGCACGGGCAGTCGACAGAAAACGTGTCGGACTACGTCGGGACGACGCCCCCGGGCGCACCGCTCACCGACCTGGGTCAGCAACAGGCCATCGACGTCGGGAACAGCCTCTACAACGACGGCGACAACAACATCGGCGGGGTGTGGGCTTCGGACTTCCTGCGCGCCCAGCAGACGGCGTGGCCACTGGTCCAGTTGCTGGCCGGCCAACCCGTCGATCCAGCCAACTTCCCGGACGGGCCGACGCCGCTGCTTGCGCCCGATCAGATCTTGTCCGGGCTCGGCGAGATCAATGCCGGGTGGCTGGAAGGGCAGAGCGGCACCATCCCCGGCCTGCTCTATCTCCTGCCGACCATCGCGTGGATGACCGGGGCGTACTGGGTGCCGATGCTGGGTTCGAGCGTCAACCCCAACGGAATGGCGTTCCAGGACAATTACAGTGGCGCCCTTCAGACGATCTACGACGCGAGTACGGCAGAAGACGGCACCGGGCACGATGTGGCGTTCTCGCACGGCGCGGCGATCATGGCGTGGACGATGATGAACGTCCAGAACCCCGATTGGGGCCTGTTCTTGGAGACGCTGGCCGGCGACCATGGGCTGCCCAACACGGGCCAGGTCGTGGTCGAGGGCAACCCCACCGACGGCTGGACGCTGGTCAGCTGGAACGGTCAGGATGTGGCCGCGCAGCCGGACTTGCTGACGTCGCTGTTCGTCGACTGGCGTGACCTGATCGTCGCGCCGCAGATGGCGACTTGGCACATTTGGGAGGCTCTGCTGACCGGTGACCCGACGGAGTTCTTCAACGCGATCACGCAGGGCGCCGAGCAGGTCTTCAGCGCGCTGGTGGAATTCCCGCAGGCGGTGATCGACAGCTTCGTCAACGCGTTGGGCGACATCGGCGCCGGCAATGCGCAGGACACGAGTGATCTGCTGGGCGACCTGGTCGGGGCCCTGGCGATCTAAGCCGCAGCGGCGAAGCCGGGTGTGGCGTGCTTGCTCGCCGCGCCCCGCTTCGCTGTGTCTGAACGCGAACCTGCGTTTTCCTGAAGGCTGGGTATTGCCCAGCCCTTCATCCCATCGATAGGATGTGATATCGGTCACGCCACGTCCTATCTGGGGGGATGGACATGCAGCGAGTCGTCAACCGTACATGGATAACCGCGGGCACCATGCTGGTCGGTCTTGGGGCCGCCACCGTCACTCCGGTGGTGCCCTCGCCCGCCACAGCGCTTGTCGTCGACATCCAGCTCACCGCGGATGCCGAGCTGATCACGCTGGACTTGGTCCGGCACGGGCAATCCACCGACGACCTGAACAACATCCTCGGCACGCTCCCACCAGGTGCTCCGCTCACTGAGGCAGGCGTCCAACAGGCGAATGCCGTCGCCGAGGCCATTCAGGGCGCTTTCCCGAACGGCATCTCCGGAATCTATGCCTCGGAGCTGATCCGGACCCAGGAGACTGCTGATCCGCTGGCCCAGGCATTGATGATGGACGTGCAGATCCTCGCGGGACTCAACGAGGTGGGCGCCGGGATCTTCGAAGGCCAGCCTCGGGACCTGTTGACCGAGATCGGCTACTTCGCACCGATGGCGGCGTGGGTCCTCGGCTTCGTGCTGGTGCCGGAGATCGGCGGCATCAACGGGGTGCAGTTCGACGATCAGGTCGGCGGCGCCATCGACACTATCTACAACAACACCATCGCCGGCGACGGCCCACTCGCCGACGTGGCGTACACCAGCGGCGGAGTGATCGCCATCTGGACGTTGATGAACGTCGACAACCCGCCCATCTTGCTGCTTCTGCAGCAGTTACTCGAGACCCTGGGGCCACCCCCCAATGCGGGCCAAGCCATCCTGCAGGGCAGTCCCACAGACGGCTGGACGATGGTCAGTTGGGACGGGACGGCGGTCCCAGCGACCCCGGATCTGTTCACCGGCTTGTTCGTCGACGTCCGAGATCTGATCGTCGCGCCGCAGGTGGCCGCCTGGCACGTCTGGGAGGCCATCCAGGGTGGCGATTCCGCCGACATCACCAGTGCACTGCAGACCGGCTTCAACGACGTGCTCACGGCGTTCACCGCGTTCCCGCAGTCCGTGATCGACACCATCACCGGCGCTCTGGGAGACAGCACCGGCTCAGCAGCTGCTTCCCTAGCAGACGGCTTGGTGGGAGCGATCTGAGCCTGGACGGCATCACTGGTGGCCTGGCTGCGCCCGGCTTCGTCGCGCGGACAGCACCTATTAGGCTGACTCACTATGACGAGCACGGACCCGACGCCGAACCCGCACGCCACCGCCGAGCAGGTGGAGGCGGCCCGGCATGACAGCAAGCTCGCTCAGGTGCTCTATCACGACTGGGAGGCCGAGCAGTACGACGAGAAGTGGTCGATCTCCTACGACGAGCGCTGCATCGACTACGCCCGGGGCCGCTTCGACGCGATCGTGCCGGCTGCCGAGCGGTCCGGGGAAGTGCCGCTGTATGACCGGGCGCTGGAACTCGGCTGCGGCACGGGATTCTTCCTACTCAACCTGATGCAGTCCGGCGTAGCGCGGCGCGGCTCGGTCACCGACCTGTCGCCCGGCATGGTCAAGGTCGCCACCCGCAACGGTCAGGCCCTCGGCCTGGACGTCGACGGTCGGGTCGCCGATGCCGAGGGCATTCCATATGAGGACAACACCTTCGACCTGGTGGTCGGCCACGCGGTGCTGCACCACATTCCCGACGTCGAACTGTCGCTGCGCGAGGTGGTCCGGGTGCTCAAGCCCGGCGGCCGATTTATCTTCGCCGGCGAGCCCACCACGGTCGGCAACTTCTACGCCCGGCGGCTGGCCGACCTGACCTGGAAGACCACGGTCGCGGCGATGAAGCTACCCGGAATGGGTTCCTGGCGCCGGCCGCAAGAAGAGCTCGATGAGAACTCTCGCGCCGCTGCCCTCGAGTGGGTCGTGGACTTGCACACCTTCGAGCCACGCGACCTGGAGCGGATGGCGAGCAACGCCGGCGCGGTCGACGTGCAGACCGCCAGCGAAGAGTTCACCGCCGCCATGCTGGGCTGGCCGGTCCGCACCTTCGAGTCGACGGTCCCGCCGGGCAAGCTCGGCTGGGGCTGGGCGCGGTTCGCCTTCGGTAGCTGGACGGCCCTGAGCTGGGTGGACGCCAACATCTGGCGCCGAGTGGTGCCCAAGGGCTGGTTCTACAACCTGATGATCACCGGGGTTAAGCCGTCCTGACTGCGGGCTTCAGATTTGAAGTCGACGACGTCGGCTATCTGAGCTCGCCTGTCGGGGGAGCCGACCTGGCCGAGGTTGCCGGCTTTGCGCTCACCGACGCCACCCGGATCGCCGACATCGCCGCCCTGCGCGGCCACTTCGGAGCCCGGACACCCGCCTTGGTCGAGACCGTTCTGCTGCGCCGGCGTGCCGCCGCCAAACTGGCTGAGCTGCCCGGGACGTCGCGGTGGCTGTTCACCGACGAGGCGCTGCAGCAGGCCAGCGCCGCGCCGGTGGCACGGCACCGGGCGCACCGCATCGCAGCCGCGGCACCGGGTGCCGTCGTGCACGATGTGACCTGCTCGGTCGGCACCGAGCTGGCAGCGCTGTCTGAGCTGTTCGATCGGGTGCTGGGCAGCGATCTCGACCCGGTACGGCTGGCGATGGCGCGCCACAACCTGGGCAATGACGTCGACGGCGTCGTTCGCGCCGATGCTTTGGCGCCGGTCAGCCGCGACACGGTGGTGCTGGCCGACCCCGGCCGGCGCGGCGGCGGGCGGCGTCGTTTCGACCCGGCCGACTACCAGCCCGCCCTGGACCGGCTGCTGGAGGTCTACCGCGACCGCCATATGGTGGTAAAGACCGCTCCCGGAATCGATTTCGAGAAGATCCGGCACCTGGGATTTGCCGGCGAGATCGAAGTCACCTCCTGGCGTGCCTCGGTGCGGGAAGCCTGCCTGTGGTCGCCCGGCCTGGCCGGACCTGGGGTGCGCCGCCGCGCGATGATCCTCGACCGCGGCGAGCAGATCACCGACGCCGAGCCCGACGACTGCGACGTGCGGCCGGCGGGGCGCTGGCTCATCGACCCCGACGGCGCGGTGGTGCGGGCCGGCCTGGTCCGCCAGTACGGCGCCCGGCACGGGCTCTGGCAGCTCGACCCCGACATCGCCTACCTGTCCGGTGACGAATTGCCGGACGGTGTACGTGGATTCGAGGTGCTCGAAACGCTGGCCTACAGCGAAAAGCGCCTTCGCCAGGTGTTGACGGCCCGCGACTGCGGCGCACTGGAGATTCTGGTGCGGGGCGTACGTGACGTGCAGGCCGATCCGGACGGTCTGCGTCGCCGGCTGCGGTTGCGCGGATCGCAGGCCCTGTCGGTGGTGATCACCCGCATCGGGACGGGGGCCGCGGCGCGGGCGATCGCGTTCGTCTGCCGGCCGTCGCGCTAAGCGCGCCTCAGTTGTCCTCGACAAGTCGCAACGTTTGGGGCTCGCCGAGGAGAAGGCTGCGCTGGTGATGCTCGATCCCCGGCGCACAGTGAGCGCCGGGAGGTTGCCGGGATGCTCGCTGAACATCCCCGGCGGGCTCGCTCCGGCAGGGGGCGTTCCAGCTGTTGACCGGGTTGGGCGGAACCCCCTATACCGCAGAGGAAATCGCTAGCCCCGACGCACTCTCGGTGAGCTATCTGACGGCACCGGTCTTCGATAAGGGCGACGCCGACTACGAGTTGCAGTTGGGCCCGCTGCAAGCTCAGGTGAGCGCATCCGAGCGCGACCGCTTCATCAGTGAAATCCGCGCGACGGCAGAACAGCTCAGTTCGTAGCGGCACCGTTTGCCGGTTATCCCGTTCGGCGGCCCGGTAGGCTATCGGCTTCGGGCCATTCCTGCTTGCTGCGGCAAGGCGAGACAAAGCGAGACAAACCGACAATGCGCATTCTGGTGGCCACCCTGTTGGCGGGCGGTGCAGTGGGCAGCTGGCTAGGCATGACGGGTATGCCCTCGGCGGGCGCGGTTTCGCCCTGTGCCGAACTGGGCGGCACGCTCGAGTCCGGGCAGTGTCACGTCCACTCGTCCAACGCCAACTACACCCTGGACATGCGGTTTCCGGTCGACTACCCCGACCAGCAGACCCTGACCGACTACCTGGTGCAGAACCGCGACGGGTTCTTGACCGTCGCCAAATCACCCGGCTCGCGCGACATGCCCTACGAAATGGATGCCACATCCGAGCAGCACCGTTCGGGTCAGGCTCCCAAAGGCACCCAGAGCGTCGTACTGAAGATCTTCCAAGACCTCGGCGGCCCGCAGCCATCCACCTGGTACCAGTCGTTCAACTACGACCTGGCGACCCGCAAGCCGATCACCTTCGAGACTCTGTTCGCGCCCAACAGCAAGCCACTGGAAGTGATCTTTCCGGTCGTGCAGCGCGACCTCGAACGCCAGACCGGCGTGCCGGCGATCCTGATCACGTCGGGCTCGGGGATGGACCCGGCGCACTACCAGAATTTCGCCATCACCAACGACGAGGTGATCTTCTACTTCGCGCCCGGCGAGCTGCTGCCGATGAGCTCCGGTGCCACCTCAGTGAAAGTGCCGCGCAGCGCGCTCCCGCCACTGGCTGTCTAGGCGATCGCGCTCACGATTACGCAGGGGCGAAGCTGAACACCTGACCGGCGCTGGTGGCGACCGCCACCCGCCGGTCATTGCCGACCGACACCCCGACCGGAAACCCGCGCGCTTCGGGCAGCGGATAGCTGTTGAGGGTGTGGCCGTCGGCCGGGTCGAACACCAGCAGCGACAAGCCCGCCGGGCCCAGGCTGGTTCCGGCGACCACGGTGTAGCCCACCTTGCCGGCCAGACTCGACGAGGACAGCGGCGCGGTGTCTTCGCGGCGCCACACCTGCTCGGCGTAGTCTCCGCGGTCGGCGTAGGCGACCAGTTCGGTGTCGGGGCCACCGCCCGAGACGATCAAGCCGCCGGGTGTCACCGCCGGTGGTGTTTGAGCCAGGAACTTCAGCGGCACTGACCATTTCGCCTTGCCGTCGGCGGAGTCGATCGCCCACAGGCGCTGGTCGCGCCCGTTGACATAGACCGTCGAACCGTCGGCGGACAGCACGGGGCTGGCCAGTACCCCGGCGGCGACGGCATCGCTGCTCCACTCCTGGGTGAGCAGCGGAACGCCGCCCGGGTGATATTTGAGACCGACCAAACCGGACTCCTTGGCGCCCGGCTGCCACAGGCTCACCACCGCGATGTTGCTCTCCGGTGAGAAGGCAGGTGCGGCGGCGACCGGGCAGTCCGGACGGGCGCCGGCGCAGTCGGACAGTCCGCGCCGGAAGTCGGTCGGGTCGACACCGTCCACCAGGTCCAGCGGCGTGCCGACGACCGCGCCGCGGTGCGTGTCGAAGATCAGCACCTGGCCCAAATGGGTGACGACCAGCAGCAGGCCGTCACCGAGGATCCGCGGCGTTGAGGGCATGCCGATCACCGGTGCACGCCAGCGGATCCACTGGGTGGGCGGAAACGACAGCATGGCCCCCGGCTGCCCGACATAGACGTTGTCGAAGCCGTCCATCAGCGCCCCGAAGAACCCGCCGCCCTGATGCAGCCGGGTGCACCAGCGCTGCCGGCCGCGGTCGGCGTTCTCCCACTGCATCAGCGAGCAACCGGCTTCGGTCTGCGCGTTGAGCATCATCCAACCGTGGACGCCCAGGGCGGGCTGGGCGCCCAGCTCACCTTTGACCGAGCGAATCCAGTCCAGCTGCAGGTCGGTGGCTCCCGCGGTCGCGGTATGGCTGCTGTTGGCGGCATCGGCGTACTGGGCGGGCCAGCCCGGTGCGGGCGCGGCATCCACCCACGAATCGGTATTGGCGCAGCCGCCAAGAAGCACTGCCAGCGCCACCATTGCGATTCCGGCCAGGACACCACGTCGCCGCAACACAGTGGCAATCCCCAATCCTCGGCCGGGTGTGTGAACGAGTCCAGGTGAGGGTAGCGCGTGGCAAGAACGTGCTCGCGTAGGCTTTCCGGCCATGACGACGATGTGGGGTGCTCCGATCCACAAACGCTGGCGGGGTTCGCGCCTGCGTGACCCGCGCCAGGCCCGCTTCCTCACGCTGGCCTCGCTGCGCTGGGTGCTGGCCAATCGGGCCTACACACCGTGGTACCTGGTGCGCTACTGGCGGCTGCTGAAGTTCAAGCTGGCCAACCCGCACATCATCACCCGCGGCATGGTTTTCCTGGGCAAGGGCGTGGAGATCCAGGCCACCCCGGAGATGTCGCACATGGAGATCGGCCGCTGGGTGCACATCGGCGACAAGAACACCATCCGGGCACACGAGGGCTCGCTGCGATTCGGCGACAAAGTGGTGCTGGGACGCGACAACGTCATCAACACTTATCTCGACATCGAGCTGGGGGACTCGGTGCTGATGGCTGACTGGTGCTACGTCTGCGACTTCGACCACAAGATGGACGACATCAACGTGCCGATCAAGGACCAGGGCATCATCAAGAGCCCGGTGCGCATCGGCCCGGACACCTGGATCGCGGCGAAGGTCACCATCCTGCGCGACACCAGCATCGGCCGCGGTTGCGTGCTGGGCGCCCACGCGGTGGTCAAGGGCGTCATCCCGGACTATTCGATCGCGGTCGGGGCGCCGGCCAAGGTGGTCAAGAACCGCAAACTGGCCTGGGAGACCTCGGCCGCCGAGCGAGCCGAGCTGGCCGCCGCGCTGGCCGACATCGAACGCAAGAAGGCCGCCCAGGGCTGAGCCGTGTCGTGACGCGACCGCGGGTAGTCATAGCGGGGCTGGGCGACAGCGGTGTCCTCGCCGCGATCCGGCTGGCCAAGCACGCCGACGTGGTCGGCATTTCGGTGAAACCCGCCCTGGTGAGCGGCCAGGAGCTCGGCCTGCGGCTGTCCCGTCCCCGCCTGTGGGCGCGCGATTACTGGCTGCCGTTCGACCGGTTCCCGCGACTGGACGCGGTGCGCATTGTGCACGGTGCGGTGACTGGCATCGATCTGGACGCCGGAGCCCTGACCGTCGCGTGTGCCGACGGCACCACCCGCGATGAACCCTATGACGCCCTGATCATCGCGACCGGAGTCAGCAACGGCTTCTGGCGTCGGCCCACCACACAGTCGGCTGGCGATGTCGCCGCGGAACTGACCACCGCACACGCCCGACTGGCCACCGCCGGTTCGGTCATCATCGTGGGCGGCGGTGCCGCGGCGGTCAGCAGCGCCGCCAACATCGCCCGCACCTGGCCGGCCAAACGAGTCGACCTGTATTTCCCGGGCCAGCGCCCACTGCGTGAGCACCATCCGCGGGTCTGGCGCACCGTCGAGGCCAGGTTGGCCGACGCCGGTGTGATGCTCCATGCCGAGCACCGCGCGCTGGTGCCCGAGGGGTTCGACTGCGACCGCATCACCGATGACCCGGTTCGCTTCAGCACCGGCCAGGACCCGGCGTCGGCCGATGCCGTGCTGTGGGCGATCGGGAAGGTGCGTCCCAACACCGACTGGTTGCCGACCGATCTGCTCGACGACGCCGGCTTCGTCCGGGTCTCGCCTGACCTGCGGGTTCCTGGACATTCGACAGTGTTCGCGATTGGCGACGTCGCGGCGACCGACCCGCTGCGCAGCTCGGCCCGCAACCGGGCGGACGGCCTACTGGCCCACAATGTGCGGGCCGCCCTCACCGGCAGGCCGCTCCGGGACTACCGGCCACCTACCAGGCGGTGGGGGTCGGTGCTGGGTACCCAACCCGAGGGCCTGGAGGTGTTCGCGCCGTCCGGGCGCGCGTTCCGGTTCCCGGCCTGGACGATAGACCGGGTGCTCTATCCCTGGATCGTCCGGCGGGGCATCTATCGCGGCGTGCGCCCCAACGATCCGCTGAAAACTGTCAGAATCGACTGATGACGACACCGGCATTCTCCGATGTGTACCGGGCGAAATACCTGCTGCTGACGACGTTCACCAAGGACGGCAAGCCCAAACCGACCCCGGTGTGGGGTGCCCCCGACGGGGACCGGCTCTTGGTCATCACCGACGACGGGTCGTGGAAAACCAAGCGGATCAACAACACCCCGCGGGTCACCATCCAAAAGTGCGGAGCCCTGGGCAAACCCAAAGGCGACCCCGTTGAGGCCGTGGCCCGGGTCCTGCCCAAGTCCGAGACCCGGCGGGTCTACGACGCCGTCGTCAAGCGGTACTGGTGGCACGCCTGGTGGTTCGTCCCACACTCGCTCGTGCGCGGCGGAATAGACAAGGTGCACATCGGCCTGGAAATCACCGCCGCCTGACCCCCTCGAGTTCTCAGTCGAACTCAAGCAGCGTGTAGGCGCCCCGAAAGTTCTTCATGGGACCCCACTGCCAGAAGGCCGGAAATAAGGTTCCGAAGAACAGGCCACGCCCTTTGGGTATCGGCACATCGTGCACGGCGCTGATACCCGGCACCGTCTGGGGCAGCCCGGCGAGCTGGCGCGCCGACAGGCTGAACGGCATTCGGGGCATGCGGTAGTGCCTGGATGAACGCATCCCGCGCGGAGCCACTCTCTTGACCAGGGTCGGTGGGACATCGAAGAACATCTGACCGCCGGGGAAACGTTCGGCGCACGCCGCGATGAGGTCCATCGCCTGGTGCGGCTGCAGATACATCAGCAGACCTTCGGCCGTGATGAAGACGCCGGCGCTGGAATCAACCTGCGTCATCCAGCTGTAGTCCAACGCCGACTGCGCCAGGTTGCTGATGCGCGGTGACGGCGGCAGCAACCTTTCGCGAAGCCGCATCACTGGCTCCAAATCCACTGACACCCACTTGAATCGCGGATCAGGAACAGCACTGTTGAGGCGCCAGAAGCTGGTTTGGAAGCCTTCGGCAAGCGCAACCACTGTCGCCTCGGGGTGCTCATGCAGATAGGCCGTCGCGCATCGATCAACGGCCAGCGACCGTAGCGCCATCTCCTGGCCACGACGCCCGAACTTGTCGAAGTCGAATGTGATGGCCTCGACGAGCCGAATCGCCTCCGGGTCGTCGATGATGGCGTTGGGGTGGGCGGCCTGATATGCCCGACCGTTGAGCGTCATCAGGGCGGTTTCCGAAACACCATTCAGCGCACGGGCGTCGACTTTGGATTCGGCTGGACGGTCCATCGCGCCCATGGTATCGGAGAAGATCGTTGGGCCAGGCTGTCCCGACTAGGGTTTCAGTGCCGGCAGCACCCGTTCGACCAGCAGTCGCAGGCTCTCCCAGCCTTCGTTCAGCGGCAGCCCGCCGATCAGCGGGTGCAGGGTCACCCCGGTGCGGCCGGCGTGACACTGCGCGAGGAGATCTTCGGGGGTCAGCACCTCGACCTTGTTCGCGCGGCGCAGTTCGTCGATCGTGGCGACCGGACTCTCGTTGGGGCGAGGAACCTCCGCCACCGCCCACGAGCTGTATTCGGTTGCTTCGTGCAGGAAATGCACACCACATCGTGCCCACGCCGCTTCGGGGTCGGTGGTCAGATGCGTCACGGTATTGCCGTTCTCGGGACTGAACACGAACCCCTGTTTTCCGTTGTGTGCCAGTTCCTCTCGATACGCTGCTTCGATCTCGGGCATCGGCATCGGCGGCGAGAACGGCAAGCCGAACCGGGCCGCACGGCGGGCGGCTGCGGTGCTCATCCCGCCGATGAAGAACACCGGATGCGGCTTGGTATACGGCTTGGGTGTCACATCGATCAGCTGGCCGTGGTATTCGAAAGGCTCGTCGCCCCAGGATTTGAGCAGCACCTCGAGGCATTCGTCCATCAGGCGGCCCCGGCGCCGGAAATCCTTACCCACAGCATGGTATTCCTCTGGGCGGTAACCGATTCCGGCGACGAAGCTGACCCGTCCGGCGGACAGTTGATCGAGAACCGCGATGTCTTCGGCGAGGCGCACCGGGTCGTAGAGCGGTATCAGCAGTGCGTTGATGCTGATGCGGATGTTGGTGGTGCATCCGGCGACGGCAGCGGCCATCAATAGCGGCGCGGGCAGCCAGCCAGTGGCCGCAAGATGATGTTCTTCGCATCCGACCGCGGTGACGCCGTGGGTGTCGGCGTAGGAAGCCATCTCCAAGGCGGCCCGGTACCGCTCGGCATTTCCGGCACCGGGGGCGTTCGTCATGTTGAGGCGCAAGGCGCTTAGTAGTGGCATGGGATTGACCGGTCACCTCCTGGGCGCCACCGTAACGTACGAAATGATCAATCGATTGATTATGTCGGCGTCCCGCCGTTAGCCTAGGGACTGTGACCGGTCCGCTGACCCAGCTCCTGATCGACGGCGCGCTGGTTGCGGGTGGTGCGGGCGCATTTCCCACCATCAACCCGGCCAACGAAGAACCCCTTGGCAAGGCCGCCGACGGCGACGCCGCCGATCTCGACCGCGCCGTGGCCGCCGCCCGCACGGCGTTCGACTCTTCGGACTGGGGCCGAGACACCGCGTTGCGGGTGCACTGCCTGCGCCAGCTACGCGACGCGCTCAACGACGAGATCGAAGCCCTGCGTGAGATCACCATCGCCGAGGTCGGGGCACCCCGGTCGCTGACCTACCGCGGCCAACTGCAAACCCCCGTCGATGACCTGGGTTTCCCGGCCGCCACCGCGGAAAGCTACCCGTGGCAGGTGGACCTCGGGGTGGCTGCCCCGATGGGTATCACCACCTCGCGCACCCTCGTGCGGGAGCCGTTCGGCGTGGTCGGCGCGATCACGCCGTGGAACTTCCCGCACCAGGTCACGTTCGCCAAGATCGGGCCGGCTCTGGCGGCGGGCAACACCGTCGTCCTCAAGCCGGCACCCGACACCCCCTGGTGCGCAGCCGAAGTCGGCCGGATCATCGCCGAGAAGACCGACTTTCCGCCCGGAGTAGTCAACATCGTCACCGCGTCCGACCATCGCATCGGTGCCCAGCTCGCGCAGGACCCTCGAGTCGATGCGGTCTCCTTCACCGGCTCGACGGCGACCGGTCGCTCGGTGATGACCGCTGCCGCGCAGACCATCAAGAAGGTCTTTCTGGAACTCGGTGGCAAATCGGCGTTTGTGGTCCTCGATGACGCCGACCTGGTCGCCGCGTGTACGGCCGCCGCGTCGACGGTGGCCATGCACGCCGGGCAGGGGTGCGCACTGACCACCCGGCTGCTGGTGCCCCGTGGACGCTATGGCGAGGCGCTCGACGCGGTGGCCGCCGCGATGTCGCGGGTCGCGGTGGGTGACCCCAACGATCCGAAAACACTGTGCGGCCCGCTGATCTCGGCGAAGCAGCGAGACCGGGTGCAGTCCTATCTAGATCTGGCGATCGCCGAAGGTGGAAGGTTTCACTGCGGCGGCGGCCGGCCTGCCGGCCTCGATCGGGGCTTCTTCATCGAGCCGACGGTGATCGGCGGGCTGACCAACGAGGCCCGGGTCGCCCGCGAAGAGATCTTCGGCCCGGTGTTGGTGGTGCTGGCCCACGATGGGGATGCCGACGCACTGCGCATCGCCAACGACTCGCCGTATGGGTTGTCCGCCACCGTGTTCGGGTCTGTCGAGCGCGCCGCCCGAATGGCGTCGCGGCTGCGCGCCGGGACCATCAACGTCAACGGCGGCATGTGGTACTCCGCCGATGTGCCGTTCGGGGGCTACAAGCAGTCCGGGGTCGGCCGGGAGATGGGACTGGCGGGCTTCGAGGAATACCTCGAAACCAAAGTGGTGGCCACCGCGGTACCTGGGGCGCAACACTGATGGCCGGGCCACCCGACCCCCAGGTGTTGGCGGCGCTGCTGGCGATGCGCGACGGTGCCGACACGGCGCCGCCACCGCAGGTCGGCGATGTCGCCGCCCGTCGGCGCAACGTGGGTCATGCCTTCAATCAGGTGCTGGCGTCGTTGCCGCCGGTCACCGGCGTAGAGACCCAAGAGTTTTCGCTGACCTACGACGGCGGCACCCTTCCGTTGCGCTGGTATCGGCGAATCGGCGCTGATCAGCCCGGCAGCGCCGTGCTGTATTTGCACGGCGGCGGAATGATCCTGGACTGGAGCCACCTGGGGCCGCTCTACGACGCGGCGGTGCGCGGCTATGTCGCTGCCTTCGGGGTGCCGATGCTGGTGGTGGACTACCGGGTCGCCCCGGAATTCCCGCATCCGACTCCGCTTCAGGACTGCTACGCGGCATTGTGCTGGCTCAGCGATCACGCCGACGAGCTGGGCATCGACGCGTCCCGGCTGGCCGTGATGGGCGACAGCGCCGGCGGGGGGCTGGCCGCGGGCGTAGGACTGCTGGCCCGCGACCGGGGCGGACCGGCGATCGCAGCTCAGCTGTTGATCTACCCCATGCTCGACGACCGCACCCGCGAGGCAGGCGCCGCAGGCGCCACGCTGCTCACCTGGAGCTACGACGACAACGCCACCGGCTGGTCAGCACTGCTGGGCGGCGGTGGCGCCGACGGCTACGCCGCGCCGGCCCGAGCCGACGATCTGGCCGGCCTGCCGCCGACGTACATCGATGTCGGCGGCCTGGACATCTTCGCGCCGGAGGACGTCGACTTCGCCCACCGGTTGATCGCCGCGGGTGTCCCTGTTGAGCTGCATGTATACCCCGGCTGTCCGCATGCGTTCGACCTGCTGGTGCCCGATGCTGCGGTGTCCCAACGGGTTATCGCGCACCGGGGGCGGTACCTGGCGGCGTTGTAGTCGCACCGAAGAACCTGCGTAACGCCGCCTCGTCACCGTCGACCTCGACCAGCGCAGCCACGTCGTCGAACGACAACACGCCCGCCGCGAGGCCGAGAACGATGGGCGCCTCCGTGTGCAGCACGGCGTCAAGCGGGCGCCCGTCGGGTTCGCCGACCTCGATGCCGGCCTCGGTGGCTTGCAGTTGCACCGTTCCGCCGTCCACGGCGATTCCCACCGCCACCGACGGGCCTGCGGGCACCCGGTCGGCGAACAGGGCGGGCAGTGCCAGCCGCAGCCACTCGGCGCGGAATTCGTCGCCCTGGGGGCCGCGGATCATCAGCGGTGTCGACCAGCGGACCAGCGCGTAGATGGGCTCGCGGAGCTGCGCGCCCCAGGGGGTCAGAGCGTAGGTGAGCGCCTTGCCGTCGTCGGACAAACGCCGCTCGATGACCCCTGCGGTCTCGAGATCGCGGAGCCGCTCGGCGAGCAGGTTCGTCGCGATCCCGGACAGCCCGTTGCGCAAGTCGCGGTAGCGGGCCGGGCCCATCAGGAGCTGGCGGACGATCAACAGGTTCCACCGGTCGCCCACCACATCCAGGGTCCGGGCTAGTCCGCAGTACTGGCCGTAGTCTCGACTCATCACCTTCTACTTGCTAATTTAAAGTGCACTTGACTATATCAAGTGAGTGAGGGGGATGGACATGACAGTCGCGGAACGGCCCGCGTGGGTCGACGACACGCTGTTTCCATTCGAGAGCCGGTTCCTCGACATCGAGGGGAACCGCGTCCACTACGTGGACGAAGGATCGGGGCCGGTGCTGCTGTTCCTGCACGGCAACCCGACCTGGTCGTTCGACTATCGCAAGGTCATCGAAGCGTTGCGGCCGGACTTTCGGTGCATCGCCGTGGACTATCCCGGGTTCGGCCTGTCCTCGCCCGCGCCGGGATACCGGTACCTGCCCACCGAGCACACCCGGGTGATCGGCGCGTTCGTCGACGCGCTCGCCCTGAGCGGAGCCACCTTGGTGGTACACGACTGGGGCGGCCCGATCGGGCTAGCGGCCATGCAACAACGCCCCGAGATCTTTGACCGGTTGGTGCTGTCCAATACCTGGGCCTGGCCGGTCGGCGCTCCGCTGGTCCAGGTCATGTCGCATGTGATGGGCGGCGGACTCGGACGCCTGCTGATCAGACAATTCAACCTCTTCGTCAACGTCATGATCCCCATCGGGCACCGCCTCACCAAGCCCACCGGCAAGGAGATGGCGCACTACCAAAAGGCGCTCGACAGCCCCGCGCGGCGCGAGGCGTCGGCGGTCTTTCCTCGCGAGATCACCGCCAGCCGCGCCTTTCTCGCCGACGTCGAATCCGGGTTGCCCGCCATCGCGGCGCTCCCAGCGTTGATCATCTGGGGCGACGGCGACTTCGCCTTCGGGGACAAAGAATTACGCCAGTGGGAACAGACACTGACCAACCACCAGACCGTCATCGTCAAAGGGGCCGGTCACTTCGTCCCCTCCGATGCCCCCGAACAATTCGCGGCCGCGATCCGCGACTGGTACCCGGGCGCATAGTGGCCTACGACGCGCAGCTGGCGGCTCGGGTGCGGGAGATGTTCGCCGACGTACCGGTGCTGGAAAAGGCCATGTTCGGTGGACTGGCATTTATGGTCGCCGGCAAGATCGCGGTCGCCGCCAGCTCCGACGGCGGGTTATTGGTCCGCGTCGGCGCGGCCCGCGCCGAGCAGTTGTTGAAGACAACCGCCGCCCAGCCCATGGCGATGGGCGGACGGACCATGCGTGGCTGGGTCCAGGTCGATGGCGAGCACCTCGGTTCTCGACATCAGCTCGCCGAATGGATCGACATCGGAATCGCCGCCGCGGCAAGCGCTTAGAACGCTGTCGTGCGGGCAAGCGCTTAGAACAGCGTGCCGCGGATGAGTTCCTCTGCGCTGCGCAGGGTGGCACGGTAGGCGTCCGGCGACAGCTGCGCTGCCTGCTCGGTCAAGCCCCGCGTCAACGCGTAGACGGCGTCCGCCGCGCCGTCGCTGTCGACGTCGGTCGCCAGCGACCCGCCGCGTCGCGCTTCGCCGACGACCTCGCCGATGACGTCGCGCAACGGTGAGACCTCACCGGTGGCGCGTTCGAAGGCAGCCAGATAGTGGTGGTCGTGGCTCAACCGATCGGCCTCGGCAAGGACTTCGGCAAGCTGATCCGCCACGGTGCCGCTGCGTTGTGCGGCGGCATGTAACCGCGGCAGCGCTATCTCCCGTGCGGCGGCCACGGTCGCCGCCATCAGCTCGTCCTTGTTCGGAAAGTAGTGGTAAAGGCTCGCGCTGGTCATCTCGGCGGCGGACGCGATCTCGCGGATCGTGGCGCCCGATCGGCCGGCCTCGGCCACGCGCCGGATCGCTGCGGTGATGATCCGCTGACGGGTTTCTTCGCTGCTGGTTCCAGCCGGCCGACCCCGCGGCGACGACGTCACAGGCATGATCGCAACAGATTAGCCCGCCGGCGATCCGGCGGGTCAAACACTGCGCGGTTGCCCGACGCCGGTGTCGACGGCTGCGAGGATGGGGCTATGTCGACTCCGCAGCTGGGCCGCCCGGTCGGCGCCGTCGGCGGCCAGACCCGCCAGCGGATCGTCACCGCCACCATTGCGTGCGTGGCCGAATTGGGCTACGAGCGGACCACCATCCGTCAGATCGCGCGCACGGCAGGTGTCACCAGCTCCAACCTCTACAACTACTTTCCGAACAAGGCCGAACTGGTGGCGGCCGCGATCGCCGCGCGTGCCGAGATCGCGCTGCCGCGACTGCGGCGCGCCGCCGAGCGGCCCGGCACCGTCGTTGACCGGATCGAGGCCGTCCTGGATGAGTCCGGCAACCTCATGCGCGAGCACCCCGATCTCGCCACGTTCGAGTGGGCGATTCGCGCTCAGAACGCCGTCACCGTGTATCCGGGGGCGGCCGGTAGCGGGGGGCTCGAGGCGCTGCGCGACATCATCACCGGGATCGTCGAGGGCGGCCGAGATGCCACCGGCATGCGGCCGGCGGTCGAGGTGGTCTACGCCCTGGTCTATGGCCTGACCGAGTTGGCGGCGACCGGCTCGCCGGAGACCTATCACGCGGCGCTGGCGGCCGCGAAGCGGCTGATCAGGGGAACCCTGTTCGGCAGCCATTGATATGATCAATTGATTGATTATATGCTGGGCGCGTTGCTGGCTGGCTTTGCGGCGTCCGGAGGTGCCCGATAGTGACTGACGTCCAGGATCTGCAAGGCCAGGACTTTGATCCGAATGCGTTGCGCGACAAGTACACCTGGGAACGCCAACGGCGCCTGCGAAGCGATGGCATCGACCAGTACGTCGAGGTGGCGGGCCACTTCGCCCGGTTCGCCGAAGACCCGTGGGCCGACCCGGGGTTCACCCGGGAACCGCTGTTCGATGAGGTCGACGTCGCGATCGTCGGCGCCGGTTTCGGCGGACTGCTGACCGGTGCCCGGCTGCGCGAGCTCGGTGTGGGCGGCATTCGGCTGATCGACAAGGCCGCGGACGTTGGCGGCACCTGGTACTGGAATCGGTATCCCGGAATCGCCTGCGACGTGGAGTCCTATGTCTACATGCCGCTGCTGGAGGAACTCGGCTACGTGCCGACCGAGAAGTATGCCAAGGGTCCGGAGATCTTCGCGCACTGCCAGCGCATCGCCCGCCACTATGACTTGTACTCCGATGCCTGCCTGCAGACCGAGGTCACCGAAATACGTTGGGACCAGGCGGCATCGCGTTGGGTGATCACGACCAATCGCGGTGACGCATTCCGGGCCCGATTCGTGTCGATGGCCAATGGCTACCTGCAGAAGCCGAAGCTGCCGGGTATCCCCGGCATTGACGAGTTCGCCGGCGTCGCCTTCCATACCAGCCGCTGGGACTACGCCTACACCGGCGCGGATCTGGGCGGGCTGGCCGACAAGCGGGTCGGGATAATCGGCACCGGTGCCACGGCGATCCAGTGCGTGCCGCGCTTGGCCGAGGCGGCCGGGCACCTCTATGTCTTTCAGCGCACGCCCTCGACGGTGGACGTACGGGGGAACCGGCCGACCGATCCGCAGTGGGCGGCGGAGCTGACGCCGGGCTGGCAGCAGCGCCGCATGGAGAACTTTCAGATCCTGACCGCGGGCGGCCAGGCCGACGAGGACCTGGTCGACGACGCCTGGACCAGCCTCACCAAGCAGATGCCGATCGTCGACGAGGGTGGCCCGAACGCCGCCGAGATGGCCGACTTCGCCAAGATGGAGGAGATCCGCGGCCGCGTCGACGCGCTGGTGGACGATCCGGCCACCGCCGAGGCACTCAAGCCGTGGTACGGCTACTACTGCAAGCGGCCGTGCTTCCACGACGAGTACCTGCAGGCCTTCAACCGCGACAACGTCACCCTGGTCGACACGAAAGGCCGCGGCGTCGAGCAGATCACCGCTTCCAGCGCGGTAGTCGACGGCGTCGAATACCCGTTGGACTGCCTGGTTTTCGCGACCGGTTTCGAGGTGGGCACCGACTATTGCCGGCGCACGGGTTTCGAGGTCATCGGGCGCGACGGCGTGACCCTGACCGAGAAATGGGCCGACGGTGTGCGCACCTTCCACGGCCTGCACGTGAGCGGCTTCCCGAACTGCTTCATCGAGAGCATCGCCCAGTCCGGGTTCACGGTGAACTTCCCCTACCTGATCGACACCCAGTCGCGGCACGTGGCGTGGGTGATCGCCCACGCGTTGCAGCAGGGCGTGGCCGCGCTGGAGGCCACCGAGGACGCCGAACAGGGCTGGGTCGATGCCGTGGTGGCGCGTTCCGACGTCATCGCCGGCCGGCGCGAGACGTGTACGCCGGGCTACTACAACCGTGAGGGCCACGCGAACGCGCGGCTGCGCCAGGACAGCTTCTTCTTCGGCAGCCCCACCGAATACGCCGACATCCTGGCCGCGTGGCGAGAATCCGGCACCCTGGGAGGGTTTACCATCACCCGATAACCGGAGCTACAGGCCGAAGTCGATGACGCCCCTGATCAATTCGCCGCCGGCCAGGTCTTCATACGCCTGGTTGACGTCGCCGAGTTGGTAACGCTTGGTGACCATCTCATCGAGTTGCAGTCGGCCCGCCTGGTAGAGCGTGGCCAACAGCGGGATGTCGGTCCGCGGGTTGCAGGAGCCGAAGACGGTGCCGCACAGCGTCTTGTTCATCAGCATCATGTCCTGGGGATCGATGCTGGTCCGCGTGCCCTGCACCGCCATTCCGGTCAGCACGCAGGTCCCGGCCTTGCGAGTCAGCCGCAGGGCATCCTCGACGTCGGAATCGGTCACGACGGCGGGGGACACCACCACGGCGTCGGCCATCACTCCGCGGGTCAGGTCGCGAACCAACTCGAAGGCCTCAGCGGCGCTGGACGCGGTGTGGGTGGCGCCGAACCTAGCCGCCGATTCCCGCTTGAAGGCAATGGGATCCACCGCGACGATCCGGACGGCACCGTTGATGCGGGCTCCCTGGACGGCCGCCGTGCCGATGCCGCCCACCCCGATGACCACGACGGTGTCGCCGCCGCGCACACCGGCGCGATACGCCGCCGAGCCGTACCCGGTCGGCACCGCGCACGCCAGCAGGGCCGCGGGAAGCAGGGGTAGCTGCGGATCGATCTTGACCAGCGAGGCGGCCGAGACCACGGTGTGTTCGGCGAACGCGCCGATCTTGGAGACATGAGCCAGATCCTGGCCGTCGCAGCCGTGGTGCCGGAAGGTGCCGTCGGTGGGCATTCCGGGCAGCATGGTGCCTGCCCCGGCATCACAGATGTACTCCATACCCGAAGAACACCAACGGCATTGACCGCAGACCGCGACGAATGACGTCACCACATGATCGCCGGGGGACAGCCCCGTGACACCGACACCTACCTGCACGACCACCCCGGAGCCCTCGTGGCCGCCGATCGTCGGCGCGGTCGGAGCGAGCTGTGCCGGCGGGGCCAGGTGGCCCCGACGGATGTGTTCGTCGGAATGGCACAGGCCCGCCGCGGCCATCCGGATCAAGACCTCGCCGGCGCGCGGCGGATCGAGTTCGAACTCCTCGACCGACCAGGGGCCACCGTAGGTTCGCAGGATCGCGGCGCGACTTTTCATCGCTTGATGCTACGGGCGCGACGGCCGGCAACGTCGGTCCTCGACCACACCGGCGTCGCAGGTCTAAGCCCCGGTGGGCGCCGCCGGGGGCGGGTACCGTGGACGAGAAAGCGCGCAGGCCGCCCGAAGAAATGGAGGCAATTTGCAAAATGTCAGTGCAGGTTCGGCAGCGCAGATGTCGAGTCCGACCCGAAACCCAGAAAAAGGATATATAGCGATACTGGGGTGGAGCCTGAACGCCGTCGATGCGTTAGACCGCTTCGACCGCCGATATGTGATCGTCGCACCGGACTGGGCCGAAGGATATTGTCTACAACATGGCATTCCGTTTATTTCCTGGAACTTCGAGCGCCTCAACGAGCGTTCGATGGAGATCGCAGAGACCCTGAAGGAACGTGGCGTCGACGTCGCGATCCCGCTTTTCGAGGAGACTGTCGAGTGGGCGGGCGCGATCAACTCGGTGTTGCTGGACAACCCTCGCCTGCTCGGCCAGGCCATGCTGTTGCGGGATAAATCGCTGATGAAGCGTCGTGCCCAGCTGGGAGGGATCCGGGTCGGCATCTTCGAGGAGGCTCACGATCGCGACGACGTCATCCGATTCCTCAAGCGGGTCAACCAGACCTTGCTGAAACTGGATGGTGACCCCAACGACCCGATCCACTTCAAGGCCTTCGACAAGGCGGGCTGTCTGGGGCACCGGGTGATCCGTGCTCCGGATGACATCGACTCGATTCCCGATGAAGAATTTCCGGCTTTGATGGAATCGCACCTCGATGGCTGGGAATTCGCCGTCGAGGCGTGGATACACAACGGGAAGATCTGCTTTCTCAACATTTCAGAATATGTGACACTGGGATATTCGGTGTTCGTGCCGGCGTCGCCAGAATTGGAGAAGTACCGACCTCAGATCACCGCTCAAGTCGAAAAACTGATCAAGACGTTCGACATCGATTTCGGCTTTGTTCATCCCGAATATTTCGTCACCAGCGACGGGGAGATGTATTTCGGTGAGGTCGCCTACCGGCCGCCGGGGTTCAAGGTGTTCGAACTGCTGGAGCGGGTCTACGGGATCAACGGCTATCAAGGACTGGTGCTGGCTTTCGATCCGAAGACCACCGACGCCGAAATCGAGGCGTTCTTCCCGCGTGAAGTCCTCGACGCGACCGGGCATGCGGGCTGCTTCGGGGTCTATCCGCGTCGCCGGGTGGTCAGCAAGCTGGAGATCCCGGAGGAGACCGAAGACCACGAATATTTCGAATCGCACGAACTGGCCGCACCGGTCGAGGAGACCGTGACCAAGCGCACCGCGTTTGGCACCCACTGGGGTCTGATCTACTTCTCCGGGGAAGATCCGTATGAGATGCGGCGGTTGCTCGCACGGCAGGAAGAACTCGACTTCTACGTCTGAGACGGCGGCGGCAGGGACGTGAGGAACCCGTTGACTTGAGTGGGCAGGTATCGGAGGCAGCGACGGCCAGCGAGGGAGCAACCCTGGAAAGTCGCCTGACCAGGCTCGACGATGCGATTCGTGTCTTGGCGGAGGCGAGCCTGGTCGGCAAGCCGACCCGGTTGCGCCGGGTACTGGACGGGCTGCGCATCGTGCTGCTGCAACCGGGCGGTTGCGCTGCGGTGCAGGCCCGCGCGGCGGCACTGGAGGATGCCGGTCTGTTCCTCGGTACGGACTGGGCGTCACCACGCACCCTGTTGCCGGTGCTGACCACCGGCTCGCTGCGTAGCGCCAATCCCGACACGGTGGTGCTGGAGGCCGTCAACGAACTGCGCATGCTCGCGGTGGCCAACGGCGATTATGTGCATCCGTTGATCTCGGCCGAGCAGGCACGACACCATTTGTCCCAGGTGTTGGCGATCAACCTCTCGCTGCTGTTCAACCCGCCCACCGAGGCCGAGCGTGAACTGCAGGGCCGGATGGCGCAGTTGACCCGCGACCTGTTCCGCTATCTGGTCGACGAGATCGGCTACGACGGTGTGTTGGACCGACTGGTGGACGAGATCTGGCGGATTCTGCGGCAGCGACCCATCCAGGTCGATCAGATCAAGGCGATGATCACCCAGATTGCGATCGCGCGCAGCGACCCCGACATCGACCTGGGCAACGGCGGTGTGGGCGCCGACCGGTTGATCACCAGCCTCTACGGCACCACCGACGCCTGTCGCGAAGATCCCGGGGTGGAGCCGTATCGGAGCCGGCTGGAGTCGATGGATGAGCCCGCCCTGCAATACGAGGCGGCAGGTTTTGCGCGGTCGATGCACGACACCGGGCTGGTGTCGCCATATCACGCGGTGCTGCTGCGTTTCCTGCTCGACAAGAGCGACTACCTGATCGGCGAGGCACTGGGCCTGTCCAGCACTGGACGGGACGGTCTGCTCTGCTACCACGATCTGGTGCACAGTCTGATCGCGGCGGCGGTGCACGTCGACACGGCTCAGTGCATCTACGGGCTGGCGCTGCTGCTGGAGCGCGGCATCCTTTATCAGCCGGCGGTGGCCCCGTCCCTGTGGCGGCAGTTGGCGCTGCCGGTCTCCGAACAGTCGCGGGAGCGGCTCACCGTGGCGTTCGGACCGGCGCTGGACCCGCACACCTGGCTACTGGCCGGGACCCTGTCGATGCTCGGGCTGCCACTGGGGATCGGTCAGGGCGCAAACCCGACCTGCCAGTCGGCGCGCGCCCTGTCGATGTGGTCATATAACGACCCCGACTATCTGCTGCAGACGATCGCCTGGGCGGCTCGTGACGACGAGATAGTCATGCACTTCGAGGGGCAGTCGATCTCGTCGCGGGCGAGCGACGCCGGGGTGGCGGCTCAGCTGCCGGTCGACCTGGACCCGGTCTCATTGTTGGTGGTGCCGCACCTGGACCGGATCTACGCCGAGATGTTCCGGCGGTGCACGGGTCGCGACGGTGACCCGCACCGGTGGGTAAATCCGGAGTTCCACGGTTGGTGGTCGGGGCGAGGCTTCCGCATCAACGTCGATGTGGCCACCGGCGATCTGGTCGACATCGAGGGCTTTCTGCGGCACTTCTACGGCGCGTATCACCCCCTGTACAACGGTAATCAGCCGCTCATCCACCCCCAGCCCGCCGGGATCGCGGTCACCGACAGCGCCGCGCGATTCATCGGATGGCATGCGATCACCGTGCTCCGGGTGAGCCTGGACCACGAAGGCGCGATGCGGGTCTACTTCTACAACCCCAACAACGACAGCGGTCAGGACTGGGGCGACGAGGTGGTGGTGAGCACCGCGGGGCACGGCGAACGTTTCGGGGAGGCTTCGCTGCCGTTCGAGCAGTTCGCCTCTCGGCTATACATCTTCCATTTCGATCCGCTCGAACCGGGCGAGCGCGCCGCAGTGACCCGGACTGAGTTGGATCGGGTGCTGGGTTATCTGCAGCGCAGTTGGGGTGCAGGCCGGATCGGGGTGGCGGCCGTCGAGGCCTGAGGCCGCTACCGGTCCGGCAGCGCGTGCTCGATGATCGGCCGGCGTGGCTGCGGCTCCCGCAAGCGGCGTTTGGCCGCCAGATAGACCTGGGCGGTCTCGTCGGCCACGGTGTGCCAATCGAAGTCGGAGCTGAGCCGCTCCCGGGCGGCCACCGCCCGGCGCTGAGCAGCGACCGGGTCATCGAGCACGTGGCAGACGGCCGCGGCCAGGGCCGGCACATCGCGCGGCGGGCAGGACATACCGGTTTCGCCGTTGATCACCGCCTCGCCCAGCCCGCCCACATCGGCGACCACCAGCGGGGTTCCGGCGGCAGCGGCCTCCAGGGCCGCCAGGCCGAACGGTTCGTAGTGACTGGGCAGTGCCGCGGCGTCGGCCCGGTGCAACAGTGCCAACAGCTCGTCGTGGTCGACTCGGCCGATAAACCGGGTTGCCTTGAGTACCCGGTTCTTTCGCGCGCACTCGACCAACCAGTCCTGCTGGGTGCCGTCGCCGGCGATGGTCAGCGTGGCCCCCGGGTGGGCGCGCCGAATCCGAGGCAGGGCCGCAATGATGTCATGCACGCCCTTCTCGTATTCGAGTCGCCCGACGAACAGGATCTCCGGCGGGCCGCTGCGGGACTGGCGGGGGGCAAACGGCCACCGGGCGGCGTCAATACCGTTGCGGATCACGGTGGTTTCGGCCAGTCCGGGACCGAACAGGTCGGTGATCTCGTCCCGCATCGAGGTCGAACAGGTGATCAGCGAATCGGATTCGCGAACCAGCCACGACTCCACCGCGTGCACCTGACGGCTCAACGCCCCCGACACCCAGCCCGAGTGACGTCCGGCTTCGGTGGCGTGGATCGTGGAAACCAAAGGCACATCGTAGAATTCGGCGAGCGCAATGGCCGGGTGCGCCACCAGCCAGTCGTGGGCGTGCACCAGATCGGGGCGCCATACGCTTTGGCCGCCGTCGATCTTGAGCGACAGTCCGGCGCGGACCATCGAATGCCCCATCGCCAGCGTCCAGGCCATCATGTCTTCGCCGAAGGAGAACTCGTGCGGGTCTTGGGCCGCCGCGACCACCCGCACGCCTTCGCTGATCTCGTCGGACGACGGGTGCGTACTCGGGTCGGTGCCGTAGGGGCGCCGGCACAGAACGACGACGTCGTGACCGGCGGCGGCCAGCGCGGTCGACAGGTGATGAACATGTCGACCCAGCCCGCCGATCACCACCGGCGGGTATTCCCACGACACCATCAGGATCTTCACGCGGCGGGTCCGTTCTTACGCGCACCGTTGTGGTGCGAGGTCCGGAGGTGGGGGGTCACCGTGGCAGCCTACGGGCATCTAGGGCGCCGAACAGCCCGTCGGCCTTATTCCAGCCGTCGGCCAAGCGCTGTGCGGTGTCTCGATGGCCGCCGGCCAGTGCGTCGGCGATCTCGCGGGTGGCGTGCGCGTGCAGCTGGGCGCGGTAGCGGGCGTAGTCGGCCGCGGAGTCCTTGCTGACCATGAACGGCCAGTCGCTGGAGACCGTCAACAGCGCCTCGCGCAGGATCTGGTCAGCGACCCGGTCGCGCAGGGCGGGGCCCGACGGCGCCGCGGTCTGGGCCAGGGCTTTGTCGACGGCGCCCAAGGCGGTCTCGACCACCTCGGAGTTCAGCTGCACCAGGTCGGCCACCTTCTCGCCGGACCACACCCGCCAGTCCTTGCCCGAACCCCACGAGCTGGGTGGCAGTTCGACCGCCTCGCCCACGAATCCGGCGTTGATGGCATCGGTGAGCGTGCCGACGCGAACCCCGGCTTCGGGCAGCGCCCGCAACACTCGGGCCAGCCAGGTCGGTCCCTCGTACCACCAGTGGCCGAACAGCTCGGTGTCGAATGCGGCAACCACGTGGGCCGGGCGGCCGATCCGCTCGGACTCGGACCGCAGCCGGTCGCGAACCACCTCGACGAAATCGGCGACGTGGGCGTCGATCGCGGCATCGGCGCGCTGCGGGTCGTACGGCGCCTTCCGCTCGGGGGAGACGTTGCGGCCGGTGACCCGGGACGGCTTCAACCCGGTGCGATGGTCATAGGTGTGGAAATCCCGGTAGGCGTCATGTCCGGGATAGCCCGACTTCGGCGACCACACCCGGTAGCTGACTGCAAGGTCACGGCCGAACGCGATCACGTCGGAGTCACCGACCGGCCGGCCCAAGGTGGTGTCGCCGTGTAGCGACGGGCCGTCGACCATGAAGTGCGAAATCCCGGCGGCCGTGTACTCGGTTTCCAGACCGGGCGTGTACGCACATTCCGGCGCCCAGATTCCGGTGGGGGTGTGGGCCAGCCGCGCCCGGGCGTCGGCCAATCCCTCGTGCAGCGCGAACTGACGCAGTCGTGGCGCCAGCAGCGGCTGGAACGGGTGGGCCAGCGGACCGCCGAGCAGTTCCACCGTCTGCGCCTGCACCAGCTCGCGCAGCAGTGGGCTGGCGCCATGACGCCACAGCAGCGCGAACTCCTCGAGAGCCTGTTCGGCTGCCGCGCATTCGTGCAACCCGAACGGGCGGATGTCGGCCAAGGTGGTGGCCTGCGCGGCGCGCAGCTGCCAGTTCGCCAGCCAATGGTGCATCCCGTCCAGGCAGTACGGGTCGTCGAGCTGGGCGGCGACCACCGGTGTCACCCCGAGCGTGAGCAGGTTTCGCCGGCCTTCGGCAGCCAGCGTCCGCAGCACCCGCACCAACGGCAGGTACGCCGCCGACCAGGATTGGTAGAGCCATTCCTCGCCGACGGGCCAGCGGCCGTGGTGTGCCAGCCACGGCAGGTGGGTGTGCAGCACCAGGGTGAACAGGCCCGGTACGGAGGCCTTGGATTCTTCGGTCACCGGCGCACCGCGATCGCCACCAGGTCCAGGCTGTCATTGATGTCTCGCTGCGCGGCTTCGAGGATGTCGAAATCGTCGCTGGTGACGCCGGCAACATCGGCCAGCAAGTCGGCCGGCCAGGGCGCGTCGGCGACCGCCCGCGCGATTTGGGCGTCGATAATCGAACCGCCATGCCGGGCATCCATCTCGGCCAGCACCGGCCCATGAAAAACCCCGTAGATCCCCTCGATCTCGAATCCGCCCTCGAGCAGCAGCTCGGTGAGTTCGGCGGCATTGAGTTCGCGGGTGTGGAAGGGGTTGATCGGAGTGTCGCGGCCGGGGGAGAAGGTGATTCGGTTGGGTGTGGACACCATCAGCAACCCGCCGGGTCGCAGCACGCGGGCGCATTCGGCGATGAACTGTCCCTGATCCCAGAGGTGCTCGATGACTTGGAAGTTGACCACCACGTCCACGGCCGCGTCGGGCAGCGGCAACTCGGCGAGGTTTCCCTGGACGGCTTCTATGCGCGGGTAGCGGGCCCGTACGTGGGCCACCGCCGCGTCGTCGTAATCCACGCCGATCACCCGTTGGGCCACGCCCGCGATCAGGTCGGCGCCATAGCCTTCGCCGAACCCGGCCTCTAGGACTTCACGACCGCTACAGCGCGGTGCCAGCTGCTGGTAGACCACCTCGTGACGTCGGAACCAATAGTTCTCGACGTCGAGTCCGGGGATGGTGCGTTCCCCGGTCAGCGTCAGCGTGCTGTCGCTGGGCGGCGTGCCGGTGGGGTCCCCGGCGGCATTCGTAGATTTCATCGCACAGGCAGGCTAACGCGAAGGGCGCACTCTACGAACCGGCTACCCCGCACTGGCATTATCACGACCCGCTACGCTGTACACGCGAACCGCATTAAGTTACCGGTGAGTAACATTCTCGTGCGGCTGCGTGAATCGCTACCGAAGTCTTGTGGCCCGCCGCTGCAGGACCCCTTCGAGGAGGACGAACCACACTCATGACGAACATCGTGGTCCTGATCAAACAGGTCCCAGACACCTGGTCGGAGCGCAAGCTCACCGACGGTGACTTCACGCTGGACCGTGAGGCTGCCGACGCCGTGCTCGATGAGATCAACGAGCGGGCCGTCGAAGAGGCTCTGCAGATCCGGGAGAAGGAAGGTGCCGAAGGCACCGTCACCGTGCTGACCGCCGGTCCGGAGCGGGCCACCGAGGCGATCCGCAAGGCGCTGTCGATGGGGGCCGACAAGGCCGTGCACATCCTCGACGACGGCATGAAGGGTTCCGACGTCATCCAGACCGGTTGGGCGCTGGCGCGCGCGCTGGGCGCCATCGAGGGCACCGAGCTGGTCATCGCCGGCAACGAGTCGACCGATGGTGTCGGCGGTGCGGTTCCGGCGATCATTGCCGAGTACCTGGGTCTGCCGCAGCTGACGCACCTGCGCAAGCTGACCGTCGAGGGCGGCAAGGTCACCGGCGAGCGGGAGACTGACGAGGGCGTGTTCACCCTGGAGGCCTCGCTGCCGGCCGTGGTGAGCGTCAACGAGAAGATCAACGAGCCGCGCTTCCCGTCCTTCAAGGGCATCATGGCCGCCAAGAAGAAGGAAGTCACCGTGCTCAGCCTGGCCGAGATCGGTGTCGAAGCCGACGAGGTCGGTGTCGCCAACGCCGGTACCAAGGTGACCGCTTCGACTCCGAAGCCGCCGAAGACCGCTGGCGAGAAGGTGACCGACGAAGGCGACGGCGGCACCAAGATCGCCGGGTACCTGGTTGCCCAGAAAATCATCTAAGCGATCCCCGGACCTAGCGAAGACGGAAGAAAACAGACATGGCTGAAGTACTTGTGCTCGTTGAGCACGCTGACGGAGCGCTGAAGAAGGTCAGCTCCGAACTGATCACCGCCGCGCGTGAGCTCGGCGAGCCGTCCGCGGTCGTCGTCGGTGCCCCCGGCGCCGCCGCCCCGCTGGTGGACGGCCTGAAGGAGGCCGGCGCCGCCAAGATCTACGTCGCCGAGTCCGACGTGGTGGACAGCTACCTGGTCACCCCGGTCGTTGACGTGCTGGCCGGGCTGGCCGAGACGGCCGCTCCGGCCGCGGTGCTGATCGCTGCCACTGCCGACGGCAAAGAGGTCGCCGGCCGCTTGGCGGCCCGGATCGGTTCCGGTCTGCTGGTCGACGTGGTGGAGGTCAAGGCAGGCGCCAAAGTGGTGCACTCCATCTTCGGTGGTGCGTTCACCGTCGAGGCCGAGCCCACCGGCGAACTCCCGGTCATCACCGTCCGTGCGGGTGCAGTTGAGCCCGCGCCGGCCGCTGGTGCGGGCGAGCAGGTCACCGTGGAGGTGCCCGCCGCCGCTGAGAACGCCACCAAGATCACCTCGCGTCAGCCGGCCGTGGCCGGTGACCGCCCGGAGCTCACCGAGGCCCCCATCGTGGTGTCCGGTGGTCGCGGTGTCGGCAGCGCCGAGAGCTTCTCGGTGGTCGAGGAGCTGGCCGACTCGCTCGGTGCGGCGGTCGGTGCCTCGCGTGCCGCGGTGGACTCGGGCTACTACCCGGGCCAGTTCCAGATCGGCCAGACCGGCAAGACCGTGTCGCCGCAGCTGTACATCGCGCTGGGTATCTCCGGTGCGATTCAGCACCGGGCCGGCATGCAGACGTCCAAGACCATCGTCGTGGTCAACAAGGACGAGGAAGCGCCGATCTTCGAGATCGCCGATTACGGCATCGTCGGCGACCTGTTCAAGGTCACCCCGCAGCTGACCGAGGCGATCAAGGCCCGCAAGGGTTAATTTCTACTGCGTGAGCAGGCGCGAAAGCCCCCATTCCGACGCCGGAATGGGGGCTTTCACTGGGGGTACCTCCCGCTTGCGGGGGACTGGTCGGCTGGCCGGCCGCGACGCCGAGTGCGAGCAGCTGCGGGAAACCCTCGCCGCCGCCCGTGGTGGCCGTAGCCAGGTGCTGGTGCTGCGCGGCGAGGCCGGGATCGGCAAGACCGTGCTGCTGGACTACCTGGCCGAATCGGCGCCGGAGTTTCAGGTGATTCGGGCGGCCGGGGTGGAGTCGGACATGGAGCTGGCGTTCGCCGGGCTGCAGCAGCTGTGTGCACCTGTGGCCGACGGGATCGACGTCCTGCCCGAACCGCAGCGCGAGGCGCTGGCTATCGCATTCGGCATGAGCAGCGGGTCGGCACCCGACCGATTTCTGGTCGGACTGGCGGTGTTGGGCCTGCTTGCCGGGGTCGCCGCCCGCCAGCCGGTGCTGTGTCTGATCGACGACGCCCAGTGGCTCGATCGGGTGTCGGCTCAGACGCTGGGGTTCGTAGCTCGCCGGCTACGGGCTGAGCCCGTCGCGCTGGTGTGCGCACTGCGGGAACCCGTCGACGGCCTCACCGGACTGCCGAAACTGATGTTGCGCGGCCTGGCTGACGCCGACGCGCGCGCCGTGCTGGAGTCGGCGCTGCCGGACCGGATCGATCCCCAGGTCGCCGACCGGATCGTCGCCGAGACCCACGGCAACCCGCTGGCGTTGCTGGAACTGCCGCGGGGGCTGTCCGCGGCCGAGTTGGCCGGCGGCTACTACCGCCCCGACGTGGTGCCGGTGGCGGGACAGATCGAACGCCATTACCTGGCCCGGGTTCATGCGTTGCCCGACGACCCCCAACGGCTCTTGTTGCTGGCTGCCGCCGAGCCGGTGGGGGATGCGGCGCTGTTGCTGCGGGCGGCCGGTGAGTTGGGCCTGGCGTCCACCGCCATCGCTCCGGCCGAGGAGGCCGGCCTGATCGAGGTGGGCGCGCGGGTGCGGTTCCGGCACCCACTGGTCCGTTCGGCGATCTACCGCGCGGCGAACCTGGAAGACCGCCGGGATGCCCATCGTGCCCTGGCCGAGGCCACCGACCCGGCGCACGACCCCGACCGGCGAGCGTGGCATCGCGCCCATGCGGCGCCCGGCCCGGACGAATCGGTCGCCGCGGAGCTGGAACGCTCCGCTGACCGAGCGGCGTTGCGCGGTGGAACCGCCGCGGCAGCAGCATTTTTGGCCCGTGCCACCGAACTGACCCCCGACCCGCTGCGGCGCGGAGCCCGTGCGCTCGATGCCGCCGAAGCCAAGCGGGCGGTGGCTGAGATGGACGCGGCTGCCGCGCTGTTGGGGACCGCCGAGCTGGCGCCGCTCGACGAGCTGCAACGTGCCCGCTTGGCCCGGATGCGCGCGCAGTTGGCATTCACCCGTGGCCGCGGCAGCGGTCATACCTCCACCGTCCTTGAGTCAGTGCACCAATTCTTCAGCGCCGCAAGTCGTCTGGAGTCGATAGATGCGGTGACGGCGCAAGAGACCCTGTTGGAGGCGGTCAGCGCGGCGATGTATGCGGGCCGGGCGTTCGGAGCGCAAGTGCGCCAGCACACCGCGGCGGCGCTGGCCGCGGGCGTGCGGACGAACCGGCCGGCCGACCTGTTGCTGCTTGCGTTGACCACCCGCATCAGCGCCGGCTGCCAAGCCGGCCTAGAGCCGTTGCGTGCCGCGATTGCCGCACTGACCCCGAACACCTGGTCATGGCAGGCGTTTCCGGTCGGATACGAAGCCGCCGTGCACGACGTGTGGGACGACGAGGCCTGGTATCGGATCGCCAATGATGCCGTGCGGGTCGCGACCGACACCGGTGTGCTGGCCATGCTGCCGGTCGCGTTGACGACGCGGGCCGGGGTGCACGTGCAGGCCGGTGAGTTCGCGGCGGCGCGCGCGCTGATCGCCGACGCCGACGCCCTGACCGCGGCGTCAGGGCAGACGCCGGTGCGCTATCACGCGCTGACGTTGGCGGCATGGACGGGGGAGGAAGCCGCGGCGACCGTGCTGATCGACGCCGCGGCGCGCAGCGGGGCAGCCCGCAGTGAGGGCCGCATCATCGCACTGATCGGCTACGCCTCCGCGGTGCTCTACAACGGCTTGGGTCGCTACCAGTCGGCCTGCGAGGCGCTGCGCCGGGCGCTGGACTACGAGGACCTCGGCCTGTACGGGTGGAACCTGGTCGAACTGGTGGAGGCCGGGGTGCGCGGCGGCGAGCCGACCTTGGCCGCCGAGGCGCTGGCGCAGCTGGCCGAACGCGCCACCGTCAGCGGAACCGACTGGGGGCTCGGTGTGTTGGCCCGCTCGCGGGCGCTGCTGTGTGATGGCCCCACCGCCGAGGCCCACTATGTCGAGGCCGTCGAGCGGCTGGAGCGCACCCGGATCGCCGTGGACCTGGCGCGCGCACACCTGGTGTACGGGGAGTGGCTTCGGCGGGAGAAGCGGCGCGGTGACGCGCGCAGGCAGCTGCGCACCGCCCACGAGATGTTCAGCGGGTTCGGGGCGCAGGCCTTCGCGCAACGCAGCCGCCGCGAACTACAGGCGATCGGAGACAAAGTCAGCGGCAGGCCCGCTGCCGGCGGTGATGTGATGACACCGCAGGAGCAGCAGATCGCCGAGCTGGCCGGTGCCGGCCTGACCAATGTCGAGATCGGGGCCCAGCTGTTCATCAGCGCTCACACCGTCGAATGGCACCTGCGCAAGGTCTTCGCCAAGCTGGGAATCCGCTCCCGCCGGGAACTGCGCGACATCGCTATCGGCCGCTGACCGGCTCCCCACACCGCGCCCGCCGAGACGCAGACTACGGACTTTCCGGGGTACCCCGACGGACCGCACGATGTCAGGGTCGAGGTACCGAAATCGTGCTGAGAAGAGAGGGTGTGTCCAGGATGAAGATCACCGTGATGGGTGCCAGCGGACAGATCGGTACCAAGGTCGTCGAGCTGCTGCGCGCCGCCGGCCACGAGACCGTGGCAGCTGCCCGCAACTCAGGTGTTGACGTGCTGACCGGAGATGGCCTGGCCGACGCCCTCTCGGGCGCCGACGTGCTCGTCGACGTGGTCAACTCACCCGACTTCGCCGACGGCCCGGTGCTGGACTTCTTCACCAAGTCCACCACCAACCAGGTGGACGCGGCCAAAGCCGCGGACGTCGGCCACTACGTGGTGCTGTCCATCGTGAACTGCGACGGCCTGCCCGACAGCGGCTACATGCGTGCCAAGGTCGCCCAGGAGCGCATCATCGCCGAATCCGGGTTGCCCCACACCATCGTGCGTGCCACGCAGTTCCACGAGTTCGCCGACGGCATCACCGCGTCGCTGACCGTCGACGGCGAGGTCCGGGTGCCCGAAGGCCTGATCCAGCCGATCGCCGGGGTCGAGGTGGCCGCCGAGGTGGCTCGCGCCGCTCAGGCTGCGCCGGTCGACGGGATCCTCAACATCGGTGGCCCGGAGAAGCTGACCTTCGCCGAACTGGCCGCCCTGGTGCTGGGTAAGCGGGGCGAGAACCTCCCGATCGTCGTCGACCCGGCGGCCGTCTATTTCGGCACCAAGATCGGCGATACCGGCCTGGTCACCGGCGACGACGCCACCCTGGCGGTGACCCGGCTCGCTGACTGGCAGGCGACACAGTGAACGACCTGGCGGGTCAGACCGCACTGGTGACCGGCGGGACTGCGGGCATCGGGCTCGAATCCGCCCGGCTGTTGGCGTGCCACGGTGCCGAGGTGATCATCACTGGCCGCTCGGAGCAGCGTGGTGCCGCCGCCGTCGCCGAACTCGGTGGCGGGGTGCGATTCGTGGCCGCGGATCTGTCCGACCTCGACTCGGTGAAGGCTCTGGTGCGCCAATGCGGCGACGACGGCGTGGATGTCGTGGTGAACAACGCCGCCAGCTTCCCCGGTGCGCTGACCGTGGAACAGGATGTGGCCTCGTTCGAGTCGACGTTCGACACCAATGTTCGCGGCGCCTATTTCCTGGTCGCCGCGTTGGCGCCGGGCATGCTGCGGCGCGGGCGCGGCAGCATCGTCAATGTCACCAGCATGGTCGCCTTCAAGGGTGTTCCCGGTGCGTCGAGCTACAGCGCCTCCAAAGCTGCGTTGGAGTCGCTGACGCGCACGTGGGCCGCGGAATTCGGCCCGCACGGGGTACGGGTCAATAGCGTTGCGCCGGGACCGACCGCCACCGAGGGAGTCGTCGCCGAATGGGGTGACGTCAATGACGAACTGGGGCGGGCGCTTCCGCTCGGGCGCACCGCACACGCCGTCGAGATCGCCGAGGCCGTGTTGTTCTTGGCGTCGCCGCGGTCCAGCTTCATCACCGGATCGACGCTGCACGCCGACGGCGGCGGAGCCGCCGCCTGATCCGCACGATCCGCAGTGCGCCGCGCACAATTCGTCACCAAGCGTGCACCGACATGTCATGCCGTGATTGCCTCGTCGCTGCCTGGCTGCGCGAGCGTGGCGAGGGTGAGCACTGGTTCTGTTCTCATCGCCCCTGAGCCCGCCACCGATTCTCCCGCTTCCGGGACTGACAACCCCCGCTACTCGCTGCTGCTGTCCACTGACCCCGCCATGATCGAAGCCGCGCAGCGGATGCGCTTCGAGGTGTTCAGCACCGAGCCGGGCTTTTGCCTGACCGACTCCGGCGCCGGCCGCCCCGGCCTGGACGCCGACCATTTCGACGAATACTGCGACCACCTGCTGGTCCGCGACGATGACTCCGGTGAGCTGGTCGGCTGCTACCGCATGCTTCCTCCCACCGGGGCCATCGCCGCCGGAGGTCTTTACAGCGCAAGTGAATTCGATGTCACCTCGCTGGATCCACTGCGGCCGTCGCTGGTTGAGATGGGCCGCGCGGTGGTCCGGCCGGGTCACCGCAACGGTGCGGTCGTGCTGTTGATGTGGGCCGGAATCCTGGCCTACCTGGACCGTTACCAGTACGACTACATCACCGGCTGCGTCTCGGTGCCGGTGTGCGGTGAGGGCGCCCCCGGTAGTCAGATCCGCGGCGTGCGTGATTTCGTGCGGCGCCGTCACGCCTCCCGGCATCGGGTGACTCCGTATCGGCCAGTGGTGATCGACGGCAAGGGCCTCGACGAGATCGCGCCGCCGACTCGCCCCACCATGCCGCCGCTGCTGCGCGGCTACCTGCGTCTGGGCGCGCGGGTCTGCGGCGAGCCGGCCCACGACCCCGCTTTCGGGGTGGGGGATTTCCCGGCCCTGTTGTGCCGCAGCGAGGCCGACACTCGCTACCTGCGCCGACTGCGGTCGGTGTCCGCGGCGGCGGTGGTCGCCGGGGCCCCAGAGGCCACAGAGGCCCTAGACACCGCTGCACACGCGTGAACCAACTGGCTCTGAACGTCTGGGCGCCCCTGGCCGGCTGCACACCGCGCTGCGTCCGGGGCGGTAGCGAGCGGCCCTTCCCGGGCGTGGTGGCGTTGCGACTGGCGCTGGTGGTGCTGCTGGCGCCGCTGCTGCCACTGCTGGCGGTGCCGATTCCGGGTCGCGTCCGGCTGCAGCGCGGCGCCTGCCGGGTGGTGTTGCGCTGCTTCGGGG
>Ga0182738_1000138_pt1 | contig 116791 bp, 117 predicted proteins | sample eDN5th30CBELigMG_FD_128876 | JGI IMG/M metagenome (GOLD analysis project Ga0182738, IMG submission 128876) | Enriched Miracle-Growth compost microbial communities from Emeryville, California, USA - eDNA 5th pass 30_C BE-Lig MG (version 2)... ... | reverse complement strand
TTGGCTTCCACCCACAGCTGGTTGAGCGGGACAATCGTCATCAACGGTGAGCCGGGAGCCACATGCTGGCCTACCTGCACAGACCGCTGGGCCACCATGCCGTCGACGGGCGCGGGGATGCGGGTGCGTGAGCTCGCGAGCAGTGCTTCGCGCAGCTTGTCGGCGGCCAGTTGCACATCGGGGTGCTTTTCGACCGTGGTGTTGGCCGTCAGCGCGCGATTGGTTTCCAGCTTGGCCTGCGATACAGCCAGCGCAGCCTGCGCCTGCGCCAGGCCGGACTTGGCCGCTTTCACCGCCGTCTGTGCGTGCAGGATTTCCTCGCCGCTGACGCCGCCTGAATGAGCCAGCGTCTGCCGGCGCTTCAGATCGCTCTGGGCCTTGGTCAGGTCAGCCTGGGCGCGTTCGATGTCGGCTTTGCGCACGGCAATGTCCGCTTCGAGCGCATCATTCTGTACGAAGATGGTGCGGGTCTGGCGCAATGATTGCGCCAGCGTCGCCTGAGCCCGGCGCAGTGCCAGATCAGTATCGCTGGCATCAAGCGTGATCAGTTGCGTGCCACGCTTCACTCGATCGGTTTCGTCGGCGCCGATGGCCACGACAGTGCCTGGTATCTGCGATGTCACCTGCACCAGATTGCCATGCACGTAGGCATTGTCGGTTTCTTCAAAGTGGGCGGCATACAGCAGCCACCACAAGGCATAGATGACGCCGATGGCAATGAAAATCAGTGTGGCGATGATTAGCAGCGGTTTGCGCCGGGATGCCGGCTTGTTGTCGATACTCATGAGTGTTTCTCGGGTTCAGTGTTCTTCGTGTGGATATAGCCGCCGCCCAGCGCCGTGGCCAGTTGCGCATCAAGCGCATAGGCGCGTGCGCGCAGATCGGTGTCGAGAATGGCCTGTTTCTGCACCTCGTTCTGGGCCAGCAGAACTTGTATGAAATTGCCCAGGCCGGACTTGTATCGATCAACGGCAATCTGATAGGCGGAAGTAATGGCCTTCAGGCTGTCGGCCTGGTCTTGCGCCTGCTGCTGCAATGCCTGGATGGATGCGGTCGCATCGGCCACTTCCCGTACCGCCCCAAGCAGGGTCTGGTTGTAGTCGGCGATGGCCAGATTGCGCTCTGCCCGGCGGGTATCGAGTTGTGCGTTGAGTGCCCCGCCATGGAAGATAGGCAGCGAGATGGCAGGCCCCACGCCATATGTCTTGCTGGCGCCGTCAAGCAGATTGTCCAGCCCCAGCGACATGAAGCCGGCAAACGCATTGAGATTCACATTGGGGAAGAATTCGGCCTTGGCGGCGGATACCTGGCTGGCCGCGGCCTGGGCCCGTTCGCGGGCGGCGATGATATCGGGCCGGCGCGACAGCAGCTCAAGCGGCAAACTGCCAGGCACATCGGCTGGCATGCTGGTCAGCGCCACTTGCCGGATTTCGGCTCCGCGCGCGGGGCCCTCGCCCAGCAGGGCGGCAAGCTGGTTGCGCAGCAGCTTGGCATTGGTGGCAGCCTGGCTGAGCTGCACCCGCGCGGACGACACAGCCGAATCAGCCTGTTTGACCTCCACCTCGGTATCGAGCCCGGCATTTGCGCGCTGGCGGGTGATTTTCAACACATTCTGCTGTTGTCCGACAATGTCGCCCAGCACAGTCTGCTGGGCCAGCGCGCCCTGCAGGTTGTAGTAGCTCTGCACCACCGCGCTGACCAATGTATTGCGGGCCATGTGCAGATCCGCCTGCGCGGCTTCGCGGCTGGAGACAGCCGCGGCGAAGCGGGCGCGGTTGCGGCCCCAGAGGTCCAGGTCCAGCCCGACATCCAGGCGCAGGTTGGCATCGGTCAGCATGGAGCCGCCGTACGGAGGAGGGTAGATATAGTTGCCGGAAAAGCGCTGGCGTGTCGTGTTGAAGCTGGCATCGGCGCTTGGCAGCTGGACCGCCCGCGCACCGCGTATGGCGGCATTGGCCATGTCCAGCCGGGCCTTGGCGGCATCCATGGACGGGCTGCCCGCAAGCGCCTGCTCGATCAGCGAGTTCAGCTGCGTATCGCCATACCGGGTCCACCAGTGTTCGGCGGGCCATGCAATGCCGCTATCCTGGAGACCGAGCTGGGCAGCGTCAATCTGCGCCACGCCGGGCTCGCCGGGTTTGATCGCGGCGCAGCCGGACAGTGCGGCGACGAGCAGTAGAGGAATGAGTGCTTTCATGCTTTTAGAGAGAGAAGGGGAGGCAGGGTCGACTTGCTGACAGTAAGCTGAATATATCTGCCTAGTTAGTAACTGCCTAGGCAATTATTATATAAAAACAGATTCGTTGTATGCAAGCATCATGGAAACTGTCGATGTGACGTGTGGCGGGCCGCCTATCGTCCGATGAAATCAAGTTCAGTGAGCTGCCCCCCGTTTGCCAGCATGCGATGCAGCATGCTGAGAAGCAGCTCGACTTCTTCCTTGCTGAAGCCCTGCAGGTGGGTATTGAGCGCAATGGCCACCGCTGGAAGAATCTTTTCCGCGACTTTGTTCCCGGCTTCGGTGAGCTCGATAAGCACGCTGCGCCGGTCTTCAGGGCTGCGGTGCCGCGAGATGAATTGCTTGGCCTCAAGCCGGTCAAGCGCGCGCGTCATCGCGCCCGTGTCGATACAGGCGTGGCGGGACAATTCGGCCGGTGTGTTTATACCTCGATAGCGTATCAGCACCAGTGGCCGCCATTGCATGGCGGTCAGCCCTATGGGAGCCATGCGCTGGTCTATGATGCGGTTCAGGGATGTCTGCGTCAGCTTGATCAGGTGGCCCAGGTTCCCTTCCGGGCCAAGCGATTCGGCCGTTCCTTTGTAGTAGCCGGAGGGCTGTACAGCCTTCGATGCCCGCTTGTCGCTGGGCGTGCCGCGTTGCGGGGAAGAGGAGGGCGCTGCTTTGCTCATTCTGAAATTCTAGCATCGATGTAATTGCTTAGGCAATTACTGTTTAAACAGATTCATGGACGCTACCGCATGGTTCAGGCAAAATATCGCCTTTACTGACGAGCGCCGCGGGCCTATGTGCTTACCGTTTGCCTGGCGGCTGAACCCATCTAGATCATGAAAGCACCATCAGCCTCCGCAGCGCCTTCCGCACAGCATGAATTCTGGATGGGCTTTCTGCTGGCCGGGCTGGGGGCGGTGCTGTTTTCCGCCAAGGCCATTGTTGTCAAGCTTACTTACCGCTACGGTGTCGATGCGCTGACCATCATTGGCTTTCGCATGATGCTGTCACTGCCGTTCTTCGCGACAATTGCCTTTTTCCAGGCCAGGCTTGCGCGCCGGGGCAGGCTGCCAGTGCTGAGCAGGCGCGAACGGCTGCAGGTCATTTTCCTGGGGTTTATCGGCTACTATCTTTCCAGCTATCTGGACTTTCTGGGCCTGCAATACATTTCCGCGGGGCTGGAACGGCTGATCCTGTTTTTGTCGCCGACCTTTGTCCTGCTGCTTTCCGCCTTGCTGCTCAAGAAGCCTATCGTGCGCGCGCAGTGGCTGGCGTTGGGGCTGTCCTACCTGGGGGTGGTCTTTGTCTTTCTGCAGGATCTTTCCTTCACCGGCACCGATGTGCTGCTGGGATCGGGCTTTGTGCTGGCATCCGCAATTTCATATTCCTTTTATCTGATCGGGTCGGGCGAGCTCATCAAGCGCGTCGGACCCACACGGCTGGTTGCCTATGCCATGTCAGTGTCCGCGATCGTCAGCCTGATCCATTTCCTTGCCGTGCATGGCCTTGAAGGGCTGGCGCAGCCCTTGCCGGTGTACAGCCTTTCCCTGTTTCATGCCGTGGTCAACACAGTGCTGCCGACGTTCATGATCATGTGGTCGGTGGCGCGCATTGGCGCGCCGCTTACGGCGCAACTTGGCCTGCTCGGGCCCGTGTCGGTACTGTTCCTGGCCGCATGGCTGCTGGGCGAGCCTATCACCGGCCTGCAGCTCGTGGGCACGGCATTCACCCTGGCCGGTGCGGTGGTTCTCGGCAGGGTTCGCCGCCAGGCAGCGCCCAAGGCCTGATGCCGCTGGGTCGCGGGCACCCTCAGGCGCTATCCGGCTGCTGCGTCCCCTGTGCCCGCATCAACTGCTCGATTTCTTCCCTGTGTACGTCGTGCGTCACAAAGCCTGATGCATTTTCGGGCATGGCTAGGCGCTGCGGGTCGGCAAGCGTGCGCCGGATATCTTCCAGACCGCTCGCCCAGTGTGCGCGCATCGTCGACATGCCGAACTGATAGTCTTTATAGTGGCGCTCGTACGGCTGGTTGCGGTAGATCAGATGAATGACGTTATAGCGCTTGTTGCACGCCAGCTCCTGGGCCATGCGGCAATAATGATCTGATTCCCGTGCTTCCGGCGGGATCTGCTCCAGCAAGTGCTCCATGATATGGCGCATATACTGGGTCCAGCGGATTTCATCGGTGATCAGCCGCGTGCGGCTCGAATAGCGGATATCCTTCATGCGGTCGGATACCTCGCTCATGCTGGCTGGCAGCCGGCCCCTGGCGCTCCAAAGGTCTACCTGGAAAACCAGCGTATCCCGAAGCGGCTTGGCGTCCAGCACCTTGGTAAGCGGCGTGTTGGAGACCAGCCCGCCGTCCCAATAATATTCACCGTCGATTTCCACCGCTCCAAACGCTGGGGGCAGGGCGCCGGAGGCCATGAAATGCTCGGGGCGCAGCACCGTGGCGCTATTGTCAAAATAGACCAGATTGCCGCTCGCAACATTGACCGCACCAATCGACACACTCAGGCCGCCCTGGTTGATCCGGTCAAAATCGCACAGCCGCTCGAGCGTGGATTTCAATGCGCTCGTGTCATAGTAGCTGGCCGTGGCCGGATCGGCGCCCGGAATGAAGTCGGGGGGCGGGGGGAAGCGGGGCTGGAAGAAACCCTGTTGCCCCAGCAGCAGGGCGTTGCCTGCATGGATGGCCCCCAAGGCTTGCCTGGCCAGGGTGCCGAAGCCGAATACCGTCTGTTCCACAAAAGGCGTCAGGCCCAGGCCGCCATTGGGCTGGCATATTGTTTCCCAGAATTCGCGCAGCCGGGCCACGCGGTCTTGCGGGCGATTGCCGGCGATGATGGCTGTGTTCAGCGCGCCGATCGAGATGCCGGACAGTTGATCCGGCATGACGCCTGCCTCAGCCAGGCCTTCAAAAACGCCTGCCTGGTAGGCGCCCAGCGCGCCGCCCCCCTGCAGCACCAGTGCAATGGTTTCGTAGGGAGGCAAGCCATTGGACGATCCGGATGGCTTGGAAGACTTGTCTTGCACGTCGGCCTTTACCGCGCTGTTATCCGGCAGCCCCGCGGCGGCAGGCGTCGGCGGTTTTTCCGTGGCCTGGGCGGGCCCGCGACGCTTGCGCGGCGCCGGCTTGGCCGCCGATGCGCTGGCGTGAGCAGCTTCCTTGGTCGTGGCAGCCTTCGGGGCGACGCGGCGCGTGCTGCGCCGCCTGTTCGTCGCGTCGGCGGCAGCCTGCCGGCGGCTCCGGCTGCCGGGTTTGTCGTCTGGAAAGAGGTCGAGTTGATCAGTCATCGGGGTTGCTCGCGGCTGTTCTGGGAGGGGCGTCGGGCGTCCAGCATGCCCTGACCGGTATGAGGATTGTAGCCCGCACTGGTTTACGCCTGCGTTGCGCCCGGCGGCTGTTCGCCTGTCTGGGCGTCCCCCCGCGGCTGAAGCAGGCTCTGCATGAATGCCTCGATCAGCGCGCCGCGATAGCGTGACTTATGCAGCACCAGCGACAGGCGCCTGCGCATGTCGAGGAAAGGGGTTTCCAGCACCTTGAGGCGTCCGGCCGCGACCGAGTCTGCGGCGGCTGCCTGGGGCAGGCAGGCAATGCCCAGCCCCGCAATGACCGCCTGCTTGATAGCCTCGACCTGGCCCAGCTCCAGAAGAATGGTGCCCGATGGCAGCGCGGCGAGGGCCTGCTCGGCCTGTCCGCGCATGGCCGAGCCAGTCTCCCGCAGTATCCATTTTGCGTCCTTGAAGTGCCGTGGCTTGAGGTCAGCCTGAAGGGCCAGCGGGTGGGTCGGGGCGGCGCAGACCACCAGGGAATCCTCGCGCCAGGGAAAGGTTTCAAGCTGAGGGTGGCTGATCGGGCCCTCGATACAGCCCACGTCTATGCTGTGCTCGACCAGGCCGGCAGCAATGCGGGCGGTGTTTTCCACACTGACATTGAGCGATACCAGCGGATTGCGGGAGACAAAGGGACCGAGCAGGTCGCCGACCAGATAATTGCCTATGGTATTGCTGGCGCCCACCCGCAGTTCGCCCGTGAGTACCTGGGGCTGTCCGTGGGAATGGCGCAACAGCTCATGCACGCGCTCAATGATTTCCTGCGCCATGGGCAGCGCCTCCTTGCCGCGCGGACTTAGATGCAGGCGGCCCCGCTCGCGGTCGAACAGCTGGCCGTTGAGCTGGCGCTCCAGTTCGGCCAGCGCCATGCTGACGGCGGGCTGGGTGACATACAGGCGCTCGGCTGCCGCGCGCACGCTGCCGCTGGTGGCGATGGCGACAAAAACCTCAAGTTGTTTGACACTGATTGGAAGCATCAATAAATTTTATATCCTTATTAAGTAATAGTGAATTTATTTATGTTTTGGCGATGCCTAAAATTACTCCAGGTTATTTGACAATGCATGGTGCCGTCTCATGAACAGTTCTGGTTCCGCCTCCCGTTCCGTTTTTTCCGCCCACGGCGCTGCCTCGGGCGCGGCGCGGCGGGATTCCGCGCCGCAATCGCCTTCGCCCCTGTACGGGCTGGCGCTTGCGGTCGTCGTGGGCATTATCGCCATGGCCCTGGGCAACTGGATGCCGCTGATCGGCGGGCCTGTGTTCGGGATATTGCTGGGCATGGCCTACCGCAATACAGTCGGCGTCGGTCCTGTGTTCGCCCCTGGCCTGAAATTTGCCTCCAAGCAGGTGCTGCAATGGTCCATTATCGCCCTCGGGTTCGGCCTGAGCCTGGGCGAGGTGGCGCGCACCGGCCTTGGATCGCTCTGGGTCACGCTGATCACCATGACGGCAGCCTTTGTGTCCGCATGGCTGCTGGGGCGCTGGCTGGGCATCCCCTCGCGGCTCAAGACGCTGATCGGCGTGGGTACGGCTATCTGTGGCGGTTCAGCCATCGCGGCTGTCACACCTATCATCAAACCGGACGATCACGAGACCGCATTCGCCATTTCGACGATCTTCATCTTCAACATCGTCGCCGTGCTGCTTTTCCCCCCCATGGGGCATCTGCTCAACATGTCTGATGCCGGCTTTGGCCTGTGGGCCGGCACGGCCATCAATGACACTTCTTCCGTGGTTGCGGCAGGCTATAGCTACAGTACAGCCGCAGGCGATGCGGCCACAATCGTCAAGCTGACCCGCGCCACCCTGATCATCCCCGTCTGTCTTGTGCTGGCCTTTATCGTGGCCTGGCGCGAAAAGAAGCAGGGCACCCAGGGCTTCAGCCTCGCCCGCATCTTCCCCTGGTTCATTCTGTGGTTCCTGGTGGCATCGGCCCTGCGCACTTCTGGCCTTATTCCCGAGAGCCTGAACAGCAGCCTGCACCTGTTGGCGGAGTTCCTGATTGTCGTAGCCCTGACCGCCATCGGCTTGTCGTCAGACCTGCGGCGCATGGCACATGCCGGTATCAGGCCCGTATTGCTGGGGCTGGGCGTCTGGCTCTCGGTGGCCGGCAGCAGCCTGATGGTGCAGCATTTGACCGGCGCCTGGTAAGCCGGGCCGTCGTTCAGGCGAACCAGGACAAGGGGGTCTTGTTCATGGCGATGCCCACGATATAGAGGAAGATGGCGACTGCTATGATTGCCGCCACAGCCCGCGTGCGCGGCGTCTTGCCCCGCTTGATGGCAACAGTGCCCACGCCAATGTACAGCAGCACCCCGACGATTTTGGCGAGAATCCAGGGCTGCTCCGGGCCGATGACCGCCGCCAGCGTCAGGCCGGCAACCAGCAACACCGTGTCGATGATGTGCGGCAATATTTTGACGGTCCGTGCCTGCAGCCTGTCCGAACAGGTGACGGACCAATAGGCGCGGACAATAAAGAGAAGAATGCTCAGCCCCGCGGCTGTCATGTGGATATGCTTGATCAGTAGATAGTTCATGCGTGTCTTGGCATTGGCAGTGTGAGAGGCAAGCCGCCGGATGGCGGGCTGGCGTTAGTGTACGACGGGTAAGCCGCCGCCGCTGCCAAAGTGTGCCGATGCACAGGGTTTTGCAGGCGGCCCCGCCAGTGGACGCCTGCATCGCGTTCAGGCCATAATCGAACCCGGAGCAATGATGAGTGCGGCCCGGCCCGGCCGCCGGCGCCTGGCCGCACCCATCATGCGAGACAGCCACCCTTCAACAAAGAAGAGAAACCATGCCGTACGTCACTATTTCCGCCAGCGATCATTTCTCGACCGAACAGAAAAAACAACTGCTGCAACGCGCCAGCGATGCCGTGGTCGAGAGCATAGGCGCGCCGCTTGCCTCGGTGCGTGTGATGCTGCACGATCTGCCTAAAGGCTACTATCTGAATGCCGGGCAGCTGGACACCGATTGCGTGATGTTTGTGGTCGACTTCATCGAGGGCCGCACCGATACCCAGAAAGATGCGCTGATCGCGGCCTTGAGCAAGGCCGGGCACGAGGTTACCGGCGTGCCCGAAAGCGAAGTGCGCGTGCGGCTTGTCGATTTTCCCAAATCCAACATGGGCATGGCGGGCGGGGTGAGCGCCCGCGCAATGGGCCGCTGAAACCCCTTATTGGCCGGCCGCCCGTTGCGGCCACCCGTTTTCTTTCACGCGCTGTCGAATCGGTACGGATGGTGCGGCGCGCATCGATACAGGAAAGCACATGGCAAGCCACGATAGCGACGCAGGCACTCAGGCGCTAGGCCTTGAGCACGCGCGCAAGCTAATCTCTTTCTGGACACAGGCGGGCCCCAAAGCCTGGTTCGCCAAGAACGACGATTTTGACGCAGCCTTCCGCGAAGGCTTCATGACCGAACATTGGCTGGCGGCGCGGGGCGGGCTCGATGGCTGGGCCGCCGAGCCGCAGGGAGCGCTTGCCTTGGTCTTGCTGCTGGATCAGTTCCCGCGCAATGTGTTTCGCCACACCCCCCACATGTTTGCCACCGATGGCCTGGCTCGAAAGCATGCGCGCGCCGCGATTGCCGCAGGGCATCCCGACAAGGTCGACAAGCCGCTAGCCCTGTTTTTCTGCGTGCCCTTCATTCATTCGGAGGTGTTGTCGGACCAGCGCTACGGCGTCGAGCTGTATCGTCGCTATGCGCCCGACAACATCAGCTTTGCCGTGGATCATTGCGCCATTGTCGAGCGCTTCGGCCGTTTCCCGCATCGCAACCCTCTGATGGGGCGTGAGACCACACCTGAGGAAATCGAGTTCCTGAAAGAGGGCGGTTTCGCGGGCTAAGGTGGCGCCAGGCGCCGGCCTGCCGATATCGGGGGCTTTATTTCAGGCCAAGTTTGCGCGCCAGTTTGTGCAGGTTGCTGGGGTCGAGCTCCAGCGTGCGGGCGGCCTGCGCCCAGTTGTGCATGGCGTCGGCAAGCGCCTTGCGTATCGTCAGCCGCTGGAATTCCTCCGTTGCCGCGCGCAGCGAAACATGCTCGGCGCCCGCCACGGTGCGCGCCGCCGGCGAATCGGGATCTGCCAGGATGTCTGCCGATCCGTTGCCATAAAAGGGTTCCATGGCATACAGGTCATCGTTGTCGTCAGTGTCTTGCTGCGCGGGCGGCGCTGCGGCAGGGGTGGTGGCGCTGTGCGCGGCCCCAGGCGGCTCATGTGTTTCGGTCTGATGGCCTGCGGCTCCCATGCTTTCCAGGTCGAGCAGTTCAGGCCCCAGCGTCTGGATCTGGTCGCGTGAGGCGCCCCGGCTCAGGGCCTTTAGGGCCGCGCGGCTGATGACGTGTTCAAGTTCGCGCACATTGCCCGGCCACGCATAGCTCATCAGCGCGCGTTCCGCCGCATACGAAAGCCGCAGCCCGCGCAGCCCCAGCCGGGCGCGGCTGAACTCAAGAAAATGCCCGGCCAGCAGCAGGATATCCCTGCCGCGTTCGCGCAAGGGAGGGATATGCACGGGATAGACCGACAGCCGATGGTATAGATCAGCCCGGAAATGACCCGCCTGGGTATTTTCCTTGAGCTGGCGATTGGTGGCGGCGATGATGCGAACGTCCGTCTTGATGACATTGTCCGCCCCAAGGCGCTGAATTTCGCCATTCTGCAAGGCGCGCAGCAGCTTGGCCTGGATGCTGAGCGGCAGCTCGCCGACCTCATCCAGAAACAGCGTGCCGCCCTTGGCAGCTTCAAAGCGGCCCGCGCGGTCGGCGGTTGCGCCTGAAAAGGCGCCTTTCACATGCCCGAACAGCTCGCTTTCCGCCAGCGATTCAGGCAAGGCGGCGCAGTTGACATGCACCATAGGCTTGCGGCTGCGGCGCGAATGCCGGTGCAGGCGGCGGGCGAACAGCTCCTTGCCCACGCCCGTTTCGCCAAGCAGCAGGACCGGAAGATCGGAATCGGCAACGACATCGAGTTCGTGCAGCAGCCGGGAGATGGCCGGGCTCTCGCCCAGGATTTCGCTCTGGTCGACAACCTGCAGGGAATCGCTCAGCGTGCTGCCCAACTGCCGCAGGTTGCGATTCTCGCGTTCAAGCGCGGTAACCCGTATCGCGGCTTCCAGCGCCAACGCCAGTCGCTGCAGCCGGGCGATGGCTGCCGAGCTGAAAGTGCCTGTGCGCAGCGCATCAAGGGTGATCGCGCCCCAGAGCTTGCCTTCCGTATACAGGCTGATGCCTACGCAGTCATGAACCGGAAGCGGAGCGCCTTTCTTGTCGTCAAGCAGGCCATCATAAGGGTCCGGCAGCACGCTTGCCGGGTCAAACCAGGTGGGTTCGCGGCGGGACAGTATGGTTGCAAACCGGGGGTGCTGGGCTACAACAAAGCGCCGCCCCATGGCCTCATGCCCCAGGCCCGAGGCGGCAACCAGCCGCAGGCTGTCGGCTTCCAGGGCAAGCAGCCCCACTGCATCGCATTCAAACTGCTCGCGCATGACATGCACCGCCCGCTGCAGGCGGACCGCGTTGGGAAGTTCATTGACCAGATCGGCCAGAAGCATTTGTTCCATAGGGTGGATTATACCGTCATAGGGTATTAATAACCATCGGTGTCAAGGGTGATTATTACCATTCAAGGGTGATTTTCACCCTTTTATTGTGATTATTCACAAGATAGATCAAATCTGTGGCTGGCACGGCTTTTGCGTAAGGAGGGGTGGGATCTTTTCCAGGAGTAGAAGCATCATGGACACGTTAGTGCCAGGCCGGTCGGGCGAAATCGACTGGCGACGGGAGCCCGTCTCCAGCCTGACCGGCTTCATTATCGAACGCTTTCACGCAGCGCACAGGGCTCAACTGCCCGAGCTGATCCAGCTTGCCCGGCGGGTCGAGGTGGCGCATGCCGGCAAAGATGGCTGCCCGGTTGGCCTGGCGGATTTGCTTGAGGCATTCAACCAGGAGCTGGAGAGCCACATGACCAAGGAAGAGCGGGTGCTTTTCCCCATGCTGGCGCAGGGTGCCAGATCACAGGCGCGCGGGCCGATCTCTGTCATGAGGTATGAGCACCGGCATCACGCCGAGGCGCTGGCGCAGATTGCCAGCCTGACCGGCGGCATGACGGCGCCCGCCCATGCTTGTGCCACGTGGCAGCGGCTATGCGAAGGGTTGCGCCAGTTCGATGAAGACCTGAACCGGCATCTACAGCTTGAGAACGACGTGTTGTTTTCACTTGATTCAGAAGTAGCAGAAGGAGCGCAAAATGCGTGAGTACAAGAAGTTATGGTGGTTATTGCTGGCTGTGCTGGCAGTGACATTTGCGGTCCTTGGATGGAGCGGCGTCGAGATCTATCGCCAGGTTCCGCCCATCCCCGCTCAGGTGGTGACAGAGTCCGGCAAGGTGCTCATGACCCACGACGATATACTCGATGGGCAGACTGCCTGGCAGACCACGGGGGGCATGCAGGTCGGCTCCATCTTTGGCCATGGCGCCTACCAGGCGCCGGACTGGACGGCCGACTGGCTGCACCGTGAAGCCACCGCATGGCTGGACCTGGCCGCGCGTGAAAAGGGCTATAACGCCTTCTCGGAGCTTGATTCGGGTGCGCAGGCCGCGCTCAAGCGTCAATTGCGCGACGAGTACCGCCGCAATACCCTGGCTCCGGACACCGGCATCGTGACGGTCTCCGACCGCCGCGCGCAGGCAATGGCGCAGACCGCCGAATACTACGTCAAGCTGTACGGCAGCGATCCCGAACTGCACCAGACACGCTCCAACTTCGCCATGAAGGAAGACACCCTGCCTGATGCACAGCGCCGCCATGAGCTGACCAATTTCTACTTCTGGACCGCATGGGCCGCCAGCACGGAGCGTCCCAACAGCTCGGTGACCTATACCAACAACTGGCCGCATGAACCGCTGGTGGACAACCACCCCTCCACGGCCAATGTGGTGTGGTCTATCGTCAGTGTAGTCGTGCTGCTGGCCGGCATTGCCTTCTTGGTCTGGGGCTGGGCTTTCCTGCACCGTGAGGAACCCGAACCCGTTCCCCCCAAGAAAGACCCGCTCAGCCTGGTGGCGCTCACGCCATCACAGCGCGCGCTGGGCAAATACCTGTTCCTGGTTGTGGCTCTGTTTGTCTTCCAGGTGCTGCTGGGAGGCTTCACCGCCCACTACACCGTTGAAGGGCAGACTTTCTACGGCATTGACGTGTCGCAGTGGTTCCCGTATTCGTTGACGCGCACCTGGCACCTGCAGACGGCGCTGTTCTGGATCGCCTCGGGCTTTCTGGCGGCCGGGCTGTTTCTTGCCCCCATCATCAATGGCGGCAAGGACCCCAAATACCAGAAGCTGGGCGTGGATGTCCTTTTCTGGGCGCTGGTCGTCCTGGTGGTCGGTTCCTACATCGGCAACTTCCTGGCCATCAAGCACATCATGCCGGCCAAGCTGAATTTCTGGCTGGGTCATCAGGGCTATGAGTACCTGGAGCTGGGCCGTGTATGGCAGGTCGTGAAGTTCCTGGGCCTGGCCTTCTGGCTGCTGCTCATGCTGCGCGGCATCCTGCCCGCCTTCAAGAAGGGCGGAGACAAGAACCTGCTGGCGCTGCTGACCGCGTCAACCATTGCCATCGGCCTGTTCTACGGCACCGGCCTGTTCTATGGCGAGCGCACGCACATCACCATCATGGAATACTGGCGCTGGTGGGTGGTCCACCTCTGGGTGGAAGGCTTCTTTGAAGTATTCGCCACAACGGCGCTGGCTTTCATCTTCTCGTCCATGGGCCTGGTTTCGCACCGGGGCGCAACCACTGCCAGCCTGGCTTCGGCATCGCTGTTCATGCTCGGCGGCGTGCCCGGCACACTGCATCACCTGTATTTCGCCGGTACCACGACTCCTGTGATGGCCATCGGCGCGAGCTTCAGCGCGCTGGAAGTCGTGCCGCTCATCGTGCTGGGTCACGAGGCATGGGAAAACTGGCGCCTGAAGGCTCGCGCGCCATGGATGGAAGCCGTCAGGTGGCCGCTCATGTGCTTTGTCGCGGTGGCATTCTGGAATATGCTGGGCGCGGGCGTGTTCGGTTTCATGGTGAATCCGCCCATTTCCCTGTACTACATCCAGGGCCTGAACACCACGCCCGTCCATGCTCATGCCGCGCTGTTCGGGGTCTATGGCTTCCTCGCCATTGGCTTCACCCTGCTGGTGCTGCGCTACGTCGTGCCAGGCTTCAGCTTCAATGAGAAAGTCATGCGTACGGGTTTCTGGGGCCTGAACCTCGGCCTGGTGCTCATGATCTTCACCAGCCTGCTGCCCATTGGCTTCCTGCAGTTCCAGGCCAGCGTCACAGAAGGCATGTGGTATGCGCGCAGCGAAGAATTCCTGCAGCAGCCGCTGCTGCACACGCTGCGCTGGGTACGTACCTTTGGTGACGTAGTCTTCATCATCGGCGCGCTGTCCATCTTCTGGCAGGTTGTCATCGGCCTGTTCGGGCGCAAGACGCCTACCGCAGCGGTCGGCCTGGGCGCCGCCGCGGCGGAGTGACATCGCAGCGTTAACTGCGATAGCCGCAATACCCGGCCGGCTCGCCGGTCGGGCAGGGCAGTCAGCCCCCTGCGGCAATAACCTCCCGCGCGCTGACTGCCCGGCTTTTCATCGTCACACCCAAAAATCCCGGCTGGAATCCTTCCAGCCGGGATTTTTTTCGCCCTCCCTCTGACCAGGCGCACCCGCTCGTGGGCGCAAGCTCCTCATTCACACGACAAGGGGAGGGTGAGATCCTTGCCTCGCTACCCCAGATGAGACGAGGACGGTGCTTTTTCCTGGCTTGGCATGTCGGCAAGCCCGTGAATGATGCCGCAGTCTTCGATGGCCTGCGGGCTGCCGCACTGCTGGCGCAGGCTTGTAAGCTGCTGCTTCAGGCGCCCCAGCTCGTCGATGCGCCGGTCCACATGCGCGATGTGTTCGTCCAGCAGGGCGTTGACCGGCCCGCAATTGTCGTGCGGGTGGTCGGCAAAGGCGAGCAGGGCGCGGATCTCGTCATGCGTCATGTCCAGGTTCCGGCAATTGCGTATGAAGCGCAGCCGCTCGAGATGGCTGGCTTCATAGCTGCGGTAATTGCCCTCAGAGCGCGGCGGTTCGGGCAGCAGGCCTTCCTTTTCGTAAAACCTGATGGTCTCGGTGCCGCATTTGGCCTGGCGGGCAAGTTCGCCAATCTTCATATTCCGGACTCCATTAATCCTTATAGTTACTTTAAGGTATTTGTGGGCGAATTCGCAAGCACAGCCACCGGCTTCCCGCCCAGCCCCGCAAGGTTTCGACCGGGCGAAGCCCTGGAATCCGCACAGGCGCCGCACCTGTGCCAAGCCCATGAATGGCTCCCAGCGCGCATGGGGATTATCCCTGAGCCGCGCTATTTGTTCTTGACAGCGGCGCAGCCGGCAGATTACATTTCCCTGAATCAAGGGGAGTAGCTTTCTTCCGACGCATCGTCATTACGGTACGCTTCATACAGGTACCCGGTGCTCGGGCGGCGCGGCAGCGCTGCAAGCAAGACCTTGCCGCCAAGGGCAAGGTGCGCACTCCTCTCGCAGCAGTGGCCCGTGTCCTATGCGGATCGGGCCATTTTCAATGGGCAGGCGATGGCGCCGCCCGTCTGCGAGGTTCGATCCAGGCTTCCCATTTATTCATTATTAATTTGCCGTGAGGATCAAACATGCTTGAGTTTTTGCAGACGATGAGCTGGGCCGCCGTATTCCAGATCATCCTGATCGACATTCTGCTGGGGGGCGACAATGCCGTCGTGATCGCCCTGGCGTGTCGCAACCTTGAGCCCAAGAAGCGCATGCAGGGCATTCTGTGGGGTACCGCGGGCGCAATCATCCTGCGCGTCGCCCTGATCGCCTTTGCCCTGACGCTGTTGAGCGTGCCTTTCCTGAAGATCGTGGGCGCAGTGCTTCTGCTCTGGATTGGTATCAAGCTGTTGGTTCCCGAGGAAGACGCCCATGACAAGATCAAGGGGGGCGCTTCGGTTTTTGCCGCAGTCAAGACTATCATCATCGCAGACTTCGTGATGAGCCTGGACAACGTCATCGCCATCGCGGGCGCGGCCCAGAACGCCGATCCCGGCCATCAACTGGGTCTGGTCGTCTTCGGCCTGATCGTCAGCGTGCCCATCATTATCTGGGGCAGCACGCTGGTCCTCAAGCTGATCGACCGCTTCCCGCTGACGGTGACCTTCGGCGCTGCATTGCTGGGTTGGATCGCCGGCGGCATGCTCGTTACCGATGTGTTCCTCACCAATCAGTTCGGTGTTCCGTCCACGGCCGTCAAGATCGGCGCCGAAGTGATCGGTGCGCTGCTGGTGGTTGGCCTGGGCATGCTGATCGCCCGTCGCAAGGGTGGGTCAGACAACGCTGAGCAGTCGGCCTGACGGCTAGCCTGCTTGTCAGTATCGAGGGGGAGCTTTCGCAGCTCCCCTTTTTTATATGCTTTGGGAAGGGGGCTTGACCTTGTAGTCGCTTTAAGGTGTGTACTGTGGGTATGGATGATTCAAGGACGGACAATATGCCCGAGAAGGTATCCGCACATCGACTGCATGACGAAACAAGCGGCTCATGCTGCCATGGTCATGAGCACCGTGAGCACCATGAGCATCATGAGCACGGGCATGAGCACGGCAATGCGGCTTCGCTGGAACTGGCGGGAGGGGGCGGTGTTGTGTCGCTTTCATGCTGCGGCGGGCACGATGACGCGCAGCATGCGCACGCTCACGGCGATGGCGGTTCCGGTACACGCTGGTGGCCGCTGGCCATTGCGATGATCGCCGCCGTTGCCGCCGAGGCTGTTGGCTGGGTTGGCGGCCCCGGCTGGCTCTCGCTGGCGCTTGCGCTTGCCGCGATTGCGTTGAGCGGGGTTGGCGTCTATCGCCAGGGGATCGCGTCCCTGCTCAAGGGCGACCTCAATATCAATGCGCTCATGGGCATTGCCGTGACCGGCGCGGTGCTGTTGGGCCATTGGCCCGAGGCGGCCATGGTCATGGTGCTGTTCACCATCGCTGAAGCCATCGAGGAAAAATCGCTGGACCGCGCCCGCGATGCCATTGGCAAGCTGATGGAGGTCGCGCCCGAGAGGGTAACGGTGCGGGGGGATGATGGCGCCTGGACACAGGTGCCCGCCGCAAATGTTGCGCCGGGCGCCGTCTTGCGCGTGCGGCCAGGAGAGCGTATCGGCCTGGATGGCATAGTAACGGCGGGGGTATCGGCGGTTGATCAGGCACCTATCACCGGTGAAAGCATCCCCGTAGGCAAGCAATCGGGGGATAGCGTCTATGCGGGAGCCATCAATGGCATGGGCGAGCTGGAATATCGCGCAACCTCAGGCTTTCAGGACACGACGCTGGCCCGCATTATCGTTGCCGTGCAGCAGGCGCAAGCGCGCAAGGCGCCCATACAGCGCTTCGTGGACCAGTTCGCCCGCATCTATACCCCGATTGTCGCCGCCCTGGCGCTTGCCATCGCTGTGCTGCCCCCGCTCCTGCTGTCGGGTGCAAGCTGGGGGGAATGGGCCTACAAGGCATTGGTACTGCTAGTTATAGCCTGCCCCTGCGCGCTGGTCATATCGACCCCCGTGGCTGTGGTCAGCGGCCTGGCCGCAGCGGCTCGCCATGGCATTCTTGTCAAGGGCGGTGTCTACCTGGAGCGAGGCCGCAAGCTGCGGTGGCTGCTGCTGGACAAGACAGGCACGCTGACGACTGGTTCGCCCGGCCTGATGGAGACGGTTTCCCTGGCGCCGGACCTGGATGCCGGCCATTGCCGTGTGCTGGCGGCCAGCCTGGGCGTCCGATCCGATCACCCAGTGTCTCGCGCCATTGCGCGCGGCGTGGAGGTTGCGTTCCTGGACGTGGCAAATTTCCAGGCGGAGCAGGGCGCGGGGGTGCATGGCACGATCTCGGGGGAAACATATTTTCTTGGCAGCCCCCAGTGGCTCGATGCCCAGCTTGATCCGGCCGCGCGGCAAATCATTGCCGATCAGCAGGCGCAGGGGCGCACAGTCAGTGTGCTGGCGACCAGCAGTCGCGCGCTGGCGGTATTCGGTGTTGCCGACCGGCTCAAGCCGGCCAGCCAGCAGGCGGTGCAAGATTTGCATGCCCTGGGTTTGCGCACAGCCATGGTGTCAGGCGACAACGCTGTCGTGGCGAAGAGTATCGCCGCGCAGGTGGGGGTGGGCGAAACCCATGCCGGCCTGCTGCCGGAAGACAAGCTTGCCCTGCTTGAGCGCTATGCGGGCGAGGGGGACATAGGCATGGTGGGAGACGGCATCAATGATGCGCCTGCCCTGGCGCGTGCGGACATTGGCTTTGCCATGGGCGCCATGGGGACCGACACTGCCATCGAAACCGCGGATGTCGCCCTGATGGACGACGACCTGCGGAAAATCCCCCGCTTCATCCGCCTCTCTCGCGCCACACACGCGGTGCTTGTGCAGAATATCTGCGCTGCGCTCGGCATCAAGCTGGCATTTCTGGCGTTGACGATTGCGGGGCTGGGCACCATGTGGATGGCTGTTTTCGCCGATGTCGGCGCCAGCCTGCTGGTGGTCGCCAATAGCCTGCGGCTGCTGCGCAAATAGGCGCATCCAGCCGCGGGCGGGCCAGGCCTAGCGGCGCGAGCTGCCTATCATCAGCGCACTGACAATGGCGGCAATGCCCAATGCCATCCCGGCAACGCGCCAGGGGTGGTCGCGCACATATTCTTCGGTTTCATCGTACCGGCGATGCAGCGCTTCGGCGGCGCTGTCGCGCCAGTCTTCCACGCCGGAACGCGCGGCATCCAGTTGCTGCTGCAGCCGCAGCCGTGCTTCCTGAACTTCGGCGCCTGTATAGGACGCGGTTGACCGCAGCAGATCCTCGGAGGAGGCGATGAGCTTGCGCACGTCGCGCCGCACGCGGCGGCGATGCCTGTCGGGTGAATGGCTATGGTTGAATAGTGTGGACATTCCGGCTCCTTCAAATCACCAGTGATTTCCCATAGCTTACACCAAGCAAGTGGCGTGCCCGCAACAGCCATGAAAGGCGTGAATTCGCGGCATGTGTGCATAAGATTATAATGCGATAAACATTTAATTAGCTTTTGGGCGGATTCATGATCGCTTTGCTGGAGGCACGGCGCGCCGGGCTGTTTGCGCGCGCACACTGGGCATCCAACCTGCTTGCCGGTGTCATCGTGGGGGTCGTGGCCTTGCCGCTGGCCATGGCGTTTGCCATTGCTTCTGGCGTGAAGCCGGAGCAGGGCCTGTATACAGCCATCATCGCGGGCATCGCGGTATCGCTCCTCGGGGGCAGCCGGGTGCAGATCGCCGGCCCGACCGGCGCGTTCATTGTGATTCTGGCAGGGGTGGTGGCCGATCATGGTGTACAGGGGTTGCAGATCGCCACGCTGATGGCGGGGATCATCCTTCTGCTGTTCGGCCTGGCGCGCATGGGCGCGGTCATTAAATTCATTCCTTTGCCGGTCATCGCCGGTTTTACGGCGGGCATAGGCATCATCATCTGGGTGGGGCAGTGGCAGGCCTTCTTCGGCCTGCCCGAAGTCGCCGGCCAGCATTTTCATCAGAAACTATGGGGCTTGCTGCAGGTGCTGCCCAAGCTGGACCCTGCCACGACAGCCGTGGGCCTGATGTCGCTGGCGCTGGTTGTCTTCGCGCCGCGCATACCCTGGATGGCGCGGGTGCCGGGACCGCTGGTTGCCTTGGTGGTGATGACGGCGGCGCAATCCATGCTGGGTCTGGATTCCGTCGCCACGATTGGCTCCATGTTCGGTGAGATTCCGCGCGGGCTGCCCGGCATCGAGGTGCCCCAGATCACGCTGACACGGCTTGTCGAGCTGATCGGGCCTGCCTTTGCCATCGCCATGCTGGGTGCAATCGAATCTTTGCTGTCCGCCATTGTCGCGGACGGCATGGCGGGCACTCGCCACAATTCCAATCAGGAGCTGATCGGGCAAGGCATTGCCAATATTCTGTCGCCTCTCTTTGGCGGCATTGCCGCCACCGGAGCCATTGCCCGCACGGCAACCAATATCCGCAATGGAGGCAACAGCCCCCTGGCCGGGGTGGTGCATGCCTTGACCCTGGTTCTTGTCCTGCTGGTGCTCGCGCCGCTGGCAGCCAACATACCGCTCGCTACGCTTGCGGCGATTCTTTTTGTGGTGGCCTGGAACATGAGCCAGGTCAGGCACGTCGCCCGCATGGTTCGCCGCGCGCCTCGGGCCGATGTTGTCATCCTGCTGGTCACGCTCTTGCTGACGGTATTCACCGATCTGGTTGTGGCGGTCAATATCGGTGTTGTGCTTGCCATGCTGCATTTTATGCGGCGCATGTCGGAAAGCGTGGTGGTGCGGCGTGAGGACGGCGCAGCGCTGCAGCGCGAACTGGGAGCCTATGCCCAGGACACGCTGCCTGCCAATGTGCTGGTCTACACGGTCGAGGGTCCGTTTTTCTTTGCCGCCGCGGATGCCTTCCAGCGCGCGCTCGAAGGCACGCATACCGATCCGGCCGCCGTGATCATCCGTCTGTCCCACGTCCCTTTCATCGACGCCACGGGCCTGCAGGCGCTTGAGTCGGTCATCGTTGACCTGCAGTCGCGCGGCGTGCATGTGATGCTTGCCGAAGCCAATAGCCGCGTCCTCGGAAAGATGCGCAGAATGGGGCTTGTGGAAAGGCTGGGTCCGCATGGCGTGCAGCATTCCGTCGCCCAGGCTCTTACCGCCTGGGAAGCGCTGGGGAAGCAGGCTACTTCTTCTTGATGCCGGGTTCTTTCGCGGCGGCGGGCGAGGCCAGCCTGGGGTTGCCCACCGTCGCCCGTGTATAGCTCACCCCGTGTTCGGCCAGATAGTTCCGTATGAGCTGGCGCACCACCTGCGAGGGCGTGATGTCCTGGCTGGCGCACAGGCGCTCGAATGCCTTCTTCTTATTGGGATCTATCAGTACGGTGAGCCGAGCAGTCTTGCTTTCCATGAGAGGTCGTGCCGGGCCGGTGGCGCCGGAGCCATGGTCAATTATGATAATTTGATTATAATGCATGCCGACGCATAGGGCATGCCACGCGCCGCATCATCGAGCCGGGCTGGCCTGTGCGATTTCCCGCGCGATCGAAACCTGCAGCCGGGACATGAAATCGTCGCCAGCATCCGGATCGCACAGGTCCGACAATGAGGCGGCGCGCTCAGGCAGATACTGCTTGCCGCTGCCCAGCAGCGACTCGAACAGATTTGCCCTGGCAGTGACTGCTGCCACGTCCACCTGCGCAAGCACGAGCGCGTGTGCCATGACCACCTGCACTGTCTGCCCATCGGCGGTCGCCCCTGGAACGCGGCGCCACAGCTGCGCGGTGCCGGCAACCTTGCGCACCCGATCAGCAGCGCCGATGGCCAGATTGAATCGTCCGTCGCAGAAAGAGCCCGCGACCGGCGCGGGATGGCTGTCGATACCGAAAGGGCGTATGGCATCAGCCAGTATGCGGCACAGCAGCAGATACGCTTCGTCTGATCCGTCCAGCGGCTTGCCCTCGGCCTGCCATGCCAGGCTGAGATTCAGTATCCCCGGCCCCTGAGGCACGATGCCGCCTCCCGAAAGCCGGACGCTGACCGGCCAGCCTTCGCGCCCGAAGCGTTCGCATGCCGCATCGAAATCGGCATACCGCCTGTATGTGCGCGGCACGACCAGGCCTTGCCCGGATTGCCACATCATCGCAACCGGGCCCGTGCGCGCCGCCCGTTCGATCAGCTGTTCATCCGCAAGCGGACCCCAGGCCTCCCCGGATGAGTGCGGCATCAACTCGAAACCCATGGCCGGCCTTACCCCTGGAGCTGGGAAGTCTTGGTCGTGAATTCCTCGTCCGACATGAAGAAGTATCGCAGCGCATCCACGAAGCCAAGAATCACGGCGAGCGGCGCGAAGAAATACAGTATCAGCAGGTAAATGACCCCCGCCCCGATCTGGCCCACATAGAAGCGGTGCGCACCGAGCCAGCCCAGGAAAATCGCCAGCACAATTGCGATCTTGCGCTGGCTGTGCGGGCGCTTGATGTCCGAGCCCTTGTTCTTGATGATCCAGTACGTCACGGGCACGGTCAGCACCAGCGCCATGATGACTTTCCCCGGATGCGCGGAGATGTAGTCCGCGACCAGGTAGTACAGGTCGGAGAAATTATGGATGACCACGCCCGCCAGATGGGAGATCCAGTGGAATGCCTGCGTTGCAATGGTCTCCCCGAATGTGAGGGCAACCAGGATAATGATGAAGACGGCAACCGCCAGGACGATTTTCTGCACCATGATAGGAGCTGTGCCTCCGCGAGGTATAAAGGGGATAGTGTATGACAGCGGGCCTCGGCGCAAGTTCGGCTTCCGGCCGCCCCTTCCGGCAGATGCCTGGATATGCTGTCGCCACACTATATCGCGGCGGACAGGTCCCCGCGTGGCCGCGCTAGCGCCGCTTCAGCCTCCACAGCGAAGTGACCTCGGCGCGCCGGGCGGCATGCAGAGGGTCGGCAGCATCCTGCGCCTTGGGATGGCGGGGGCGGGCGTCCAGCCTGCCGGCGACCTCCAGCCCTGCCTCGGCAAAAGCCTGGGCCAGAAAGCCGGGCGCGCGCAGCCCCAGGTGTTCGGCCAGGTCGGACATGATAAGCCAGCCTTCGCCTTCGTCTTCCAGGTGTTCGCCCAGGCCGCGCAAGAAACCCAGCAGCATGCGGCTGTCCGGGTCGTACAGGGCATGTTCTATCGGTGTGGTCGGCCGTGCCGGCAGCCAGGGCGGATTGCACACCACCAGGGGGCTGCGGCCGGAAGGAAAAAGATCGGCCCGGACGATGCGCACGGCATCCTCAAGGCCAAGCCTGGCCATATTGTCTTGCGCGCATGCAAGCGCGCGTTCATCCTGATCGGTGGCGACGACCTGCTTCACCCCTCGTGTTGCCAGCAGGGCGGCGAGCACCCCGCTGCCGGTGCCAATATCGAATGCGAGGCGGGTCGAAGGCAGCGGCGCTTGGGCAAGCAAGTCCAGATATTCGCCCCGATTAGGTGAAAACACCCCATAGTAAACATGAATATTGCCGCTCAGGCCCGGCACCGGCACGCCTTTCTTGCGCCATTCCCAGGCGCCGATATATCCCAGCAGCGCCCTGAGGGGAATCAGCAGCGGCGCCGGCACCGGTCCAATCGCAGCCACGCATGCCTGCGAGATATCGGGGGCGCGCCGCAGCGCCAGCACGGGCGGTTTGTGCGCGGCATCGGTGGCGGGCGCAACCTTCACCAACAGGCGATTGAGCAGTTGCGCCCGCTGGGACTGCCGCATGCGATGGCGGTTGAATAACTCCCGTGGCGCCAATGTGCTGTCGTCCCCATGTGCCGCCGAGGTGTCGGTGGCGTCCTGGCCGGCCCGTCCGGATGCGGGACGTTTCTTGGCGCCGCGCCGGGATCGGGGACCCATATGCTCGTCCACCCGTCGCGCCAATGCCTGCAAAAGCTGCTTGCCGTTATGAAAATCGCCTTGCCAGAGTATGGCAGTGCCCTGGCTGGCAAGGCGAAAGGCCGCGTCCGCGCTCAGGGTGTCGTCGCCCGTCACGATGCGGCGGGGCACCGCGCCGTGCTCCGCGGTTCGCCAGTCAGCGGCATGCGCCTGCCCGCCTTCCTGCCATGTGGCGCGGTCGTCGTTGTGTGTCATCTAGTGCGTGTTCCTGTGTGCGGGAAGCGGCTTTGCTGCCGATAGGCATGGTTGCGGGCGGGACTGGCCTGCCTGCTGGCCCCGATGATACCTATTCCGCGCACGCCTGCCTGACAGCGTGCTCCCAGCCCTCCATCAGCTCCTGCGCCCGATGGGAAGGCAGTTGCGGATCGAACTGCCGCTCAACCTTCCAGTGTGAGGAAAGCTCTTCCTTGTCCTGATATACGCCGCTGGCCAGGCCTGCGAGATAGGCCGCGCCAAGGGCTGTAGTCTCGACCATGGTGGGTCGCAGCACAGGTATGCCGAGCAGGTCAGCCTGGAACTGCATCAATAAATCGTTGACGCAGGCGCCGCCATCCACGCGCAATTCCGTCAGCGGCTTGCCGCCCGCGGCGACCGCATCGCGGCTCATGGCCTGCAGCAGCGCCGCGCTCTGGTAGGCAATGCTTTCCAGGGCAGCACGCGCGATGTGCGCCATGGTCGAGCCACGTGTAAGGCCGGTGATCGTGCCGCGCACATCTGGTTTCCAGTAAGGGGCGCCCAGGCCGGTGAAGGCGGGAACCAGCATGACGCCGCCCGCATCGGGCACGGTGCGGGCCAGTGCCTCCACCTGGCTGCTGCGCTCGAAGGCGTCCAGCCCGTCGCGCAGCCACTGCACGACTGCGCCTGCCACGAAGACACTTCCTTCCATGGCGTATTCACGTTCGGGCCCGATCTGGGCGGCGCTGGTCGTCACCAGCCCATTGCGGGATGTCTGGAATTTGCTGCCAGTGTGCATCAGCATGAAGCAGCCTGTGCCATAGGTATTCTTGGCCATGCCTTCGCTGAAGCATGCCTGGCCGAACAGCGCGCTCTGCTGGTCCCCCGCCACGCCGCGAATGGGAATCGCCGCGCCCAGCAGGTCGGGCGCAGTATCGCCGAACTCTGCTCCCGAGGGCAGCACGCGGGGCATCAGGGCATGATCTATGTCCAGCATGCGCATCAGGCCTTCGTCCCAGGTATTGTCATGCACGTTGAAGAGCATGGTGCGCGAGGCGTTGCTGACATCGGTGACGTGCTGCCGGCCGCCGGTAAGCTGCCAGATCAGCCAGCTGTCTATGGTGCCGAATGCCAGCTCGCCCCGCCGCGCCAGGTCGCGGGCGCCGGGCACATTGTCCAGCAGCCATTTGAGCTTGGTGCCGGAGAAATAGGCATCGATGCGCAGTCCCGTCTTTTGCAGGATTTCGTCCTCATGCCCGGCTTCGCGCAATGCCGCGCACGTCTGTTCGGCCCGCCGGTCCTGCCACACGATTGCATTGTGAATCGGCGCACCGGTTTTGCGGTTCCAGACGACGGTGGTTTCTCGTTGGTTGGTAATGCCCACTGCGCGGATATCCGCCGCCCCCACGCCCGCCCGATCCAGGGCCCCTCGGGCCGTTTCCAGCTGTGTGCGCCAGATTTCCATCGGGTCATGCTCGACCCAGCCCGGCTGCGGGTAAATCTGCGCGAATTCCTTCTGGGCGACCCCGGCCATGTTGCCGGCCTTGTCGAAGACGATGCTGCGTGTGCTGGAGGTCCCCTGGTCGAGTGCGAGTATATAGGTCATGGCTGCGGTGTCGGCGTTGAATGGTTGGCAGTTTAAGGGCGCGGCGAATGCGCTACAAGCCGCATGCGCCGTCGGGCTTGCGGCATGCGGAGCCTCAGGCGACTTCCCAGCGCACGTCGGCCTGCGCCAGCAGTTCGACGAAGGGGGCTGGCGGTGCGGCATCCGTGAACAGCCTGTCTATCTGTGACAGCTGGGCGACCTGCACCATGGCCGGGCGGTTGAACTTGCTGGCATCCGCAGCCAGCCAGGTCTCCCGTGCGTGAGAGAGTATCGCCTGCGTCACTTTGACTTCGCGGTAGTCATAGTCGCGCAGCGATCCGTCCTCCTCAATGCCTGAAATGCCGATCAATGCGATATCCACCTTGAACTGGCGGATGAAATCGAGCGTTGCCTCGCCGACGATGCCATTGTCGCGCGGGCGCACCACGCCGCCGGTCACGATCACTTCGCACCGGTCGTTGCGGCTCAGGATGGCGGCCACATTGATATTGTTGGTGATGACGCGCAGGCCGGTATGGTGCAGCAAGGCCCGTGCGATGGCTTCCGTCGTGGTGCCTATGTTGATCAGCAGCGAGCAGTCGTTCGGCACCGCATTGGCCACGGCCTGGGCAATGCGGCGCTTGCCGCCGGCATTGAGGTTCTCGCGCTGGTGGTAGGCAATATTCTCGATTGTCGAGTTGGGCAGGCGGGCGCCGCCGTGAAACCTGGCCAGCAGCCCGGATTCCGAAAGCCGCTGCACATCGCGCCTGACGGTCTGTACCGTGACGTCCAGATGCTGGGCGAGTTCATCGAGGCTGCTGGCGCCGCGTCCATGAAGATGTTGCAGTAGCTTGAGCTGGCGGGGATTGGGATTCATGGTTATGTGCGGCATGACGGAACGTTGTCAATGTACATCGAAAGAAAACGAATCGACGCTAGGGTTTACGATGAGGTAAAATCGATCAGAAACGAAACGTAATGCTCGAAACAGAACAACCTGGGTCCGGGCCGCGCCGCATGGCTGTCTGATCGACATGCGCGGCGTCCAGCCGGGCTGACGGGGATGCGAGGTGTTTTACACTTATGGCTGCCATACTTACCGGTCTACACATTTTATGAGCACTCCAATTTCCCCTCTGGTGTCTGATCGGGCGGCCCTGTTTTCCGCGTTGGCAGGCCTGGGCCAGGTAGACCTTGCCGTGATCGGCGGGGGAGCCACGGGGCTGGGTGTGGCGCTCGATGCCGCGCTGCGTGGGCTGTCCGTCGTGCTGCTGGAATCATGCGACTTTGCCAAGGGCACCTCGTCGCGAGCGACCAAGCTCGTTCACGGCGGGGTGCGCTATCTGGCGCAAGGCGATATTTCCCTGGTGCGCGAAGCCCTGCATGAACGCGCCACGCTGCTGAGGAACGCACCGCATCTGGCGCGGCCGCTGGCTTTCGTCATGCCGAGCTACAAGTGCTGGGAAACCCCATTCTATGGCATAGGCCTGAAAGCCTACGATGCGCTGGCTGGAAGCGCAGGGCTCGGGTCCACGCAGTTCCTGGGCGCGGCAGGCACGCGCGGCTGCATACCGGGGGTGCGGGAACAAGGGCTCAAGGGCGGGGTCAAGTACTGGGACGGCCAGTTTGACGATGCGCGCCTGGCGCTTGCGCTGGCCCGCACTGCGGCGGCCCAGGGTGCGCTGCTTGTCAATTATTGCCCAGTCACCGGCCTTGTGCATGAAGAGGGCAGGCTTGCAGGCCTGCACTGCAAGGATGCGGAGACCGGGCAGGCCTACACCGTCAGGGCGCGCTGCATTGTCAATGCCACCGGGGTCTGGGTCGATGAAATCCGGCGCCAGGACGGCGACGCCGCCGGGCGTGTCGCCAAGCCCATCGTGGCGCCCAGCCAGGGTGTTCACCTGGTCGTCGACAGCGATTTTTTCCCTGGCGATCATGCTCTTCTGGTTCCCAAAACCCAGGATGGACGCGTGCTTTTTGCCGTACCCTGGCTGGGCAAGGTCATACTAGGCACGACGGACACACCCCGCAGTGACCTGCTGCGCGAACCCACGCCTTTTGCCAGCGAGGTGCAGTTCATCCTGGGCGAGGCTGGCAAGTACCTGCGCCGCGCGCCTAGGCGGGAAGATGTGCGCAGCGTGTGGGTCGGCTTGCGCCCCCTGGTGCGCCATACCGGCGACGAGGCGGGTGAAACCAAGAAAATCAGCCGCGAGCATACTGTCCTGACCAGTGCCAGCGGCCTGGTCACCGTTACCGGGGGCAAGTGGACGACCTATCGCGCCATGGCCGAGGATGTTCTGGCCAAATGTGTGCAAGACCGGCTGCTGCCATCCCTGCCGCCATCCCGGACCGCTGATTTTCCCCTGGTCGGGGCGCCTTCCGACGGCAGCGCCCGCCGCTCCATCAGCGCCGTGCCCGGTCCGGGCGCCTACGGCACCGAGGCGCCCCTGCTGCGGGAGCTGCCGGGCGGGGAAACCGAGCTGGCGCCAGGGCTGACGGAAGGCATGGTGCGGTTTGCGGCGCGATACGAATATGCCCGCACGGTCGAAGACATGCTTGCCCGCCGTTCCCGGCTGCTGTTCCTGGATGCGAGGCAGGCTGCCGCCCTGGCGCCTCGTGTGGCCGAAATCCTGGCCGAGGAACTGGGGCGCGATCCCGAGCTGGACGCCTTTCTTGCCTTGGCGGAGCAGTATCACACGCTGCCGTAGCCATAGGATAAAGGCGGTGGCCCCGTGCATCAGGGGAGGCGCATCCCCTGGCGGCCCACATCAGGGTGTGGGGTCACGCCGGGGTTCCGCGGCCATCCAGGCCCGGACGAACCTCTTTCGAGACACGCCTAGCCGGTGAACAAGGTGCCGGCGGATTCGTAATGCCTGGCGAAATAAGGGTTGCGCAGCGAATCCACACGTACCTTTCCTCCAGACGATGGGGCATTCACAAACAGCCCGTCACCGATATAGATGCCCATATGTGAATAAGGGCGTTTCAGCGTGTTGAAGAACACGAAGTCTCCCGCCTTGAGCTGGCTGCGTGAAACCGGCCTGCTCATCTGGGCAATGCTGGCCGTGTGGTGGGGCAGCCTGGCGTCGGCCGCGTTGCCGAAGACATAGGCCACCAGGCCGCTGCAGTCGAATCCGGATTCCGGTATCGAACCGCCGTAGCGATAGGGTGTATCCACCAGGCCCAGCGCCGTCAGCACCACATTGCTTCGCTGGGAGGCGTCAAGCGCCACGGCGCGGTAGGCGCCCGCGCTGGACTGTCTCTGCGGCCCAGGGCCCGCGCAGCCGGCCAGCATCGCAAGCAGCACTGAAGCCGCAAGCAAGAGAAAAACAGATGACCGCAAATCGTGGCCTGCATGGGGTCGTTCAGTCATTGTCATACCTTGCGGTTTAAATATTCATGATTCAGTAATTTGTAAGCTAAATGACAATTGTCATGTAAGTTTTGTATCCAGGCTTGATACTATTTTTTTCGTTTTTAATAAACATTGTCTGGGCACTTTACGCCAACCGTAATCTTCCGCCAACCGCAAGCAGTCTATCCGGCGATCCCACCCTGCTGATCCATGGGCCAAATATGCAATAGGCGTTTCGTATTGCAATTATGGCTGGCTTTGCAGTGCCTGCGCAAAAGATCGAATATTGTTTCATGGAGAGCTGAACATGCTCGCAACAAATAACCCCTTGCTCAACGACATCCGGGAGGTCAACCTGTCATATATGTTGCTGGCACAGCGGATGCTGCGCGAAAACTTCGCCGCGGGCCTGTTCAGGCTCGGTTTCGACAGCGATGTCGCGAGAATCGTTTGCGATCTTTCCGCCAGCCAGCTGGTCAACCTCAGCAAGTCCAGCTCCCTGTTGTGCCAGTTCAGGCTCAATGACCATGACCTGCTTTCATCCCTGACGCAGGATGTCATGGGCGGCATCCTGCAGCAGGCGCATTCGACCATTCTGCTGGCGCAACGCGGCGCGGCTGAAGTCTGAGGGCGTTTGAGGCATGGCACAGAAAAGCATCGCCCGCGAAGCGGAGGATATCTGTCTGGCGACAAGCATGATCCGCCTGGGGGCAAGGCTGCAGGTATTGCAGGCGGAAACCTCCCTCAGCTATGACAGGCTGGCCCGGCTTTACCGCGAGATCAGGGGCTGTTCGCCTCCCAAAGGCATGCTGCCTTTCTCGGTAGACTGGTTCATGACATGGTTGCCCAACATACATGCCACCATGTTCTACAGCATCTACCGATATCTCGAGGCGCATTTGTCGCTTCCCAAGCCGCTGCTGCTTGTCGAGGCTTATCAACTGTATGCGGAGCAGTCCCTGGTGGGCCGCATTGGCGGCGCGCCTGGCGAGCCGGTGCTCAGCTTTACCCGTGCCTGGGTGCTGATCCGCTTCTTCGACAGCAAGATGCTCCAGCTATCCCGTTGCGTCCGCTGCGGCGGCGGGTTCGTCGCCCACGCCCATGATCCCGAGCGCAACTTCGTCTGCGCCATCTGCAAGCCGCCCGCCCGCGCTATCAGGCAGCGTGAACGGGCTTGCGCTGCCGACCCCGCGCCCGCGTCCGCTCCAGCTCATCGATCAGACCCCTGAAACGGCCATAGTCAATGTCTTTCGGTCCGCCGAAACCATGCATCATATGCGCCGTGTTCATATCCAAGGCAATTCCGTGTTTATCTTTTTCGGCTTCCTGGTCGTCATCTTCTCGGTATTCGGAAGCTTCGTCGCGCTTGGCGGGCATCTGGGTGCGCTCTACCAGCCCTTTGAGTTTGTGCTGATCGCAGGCGCGGCGGCGGGCGCCTACATTGCCTCGAGCAGCGGCAAGTCTATTGTGCTTCTGCTCAGGGCCTTGCCGGGGGCGCTGCGCAGGACGCCCTACGACAAAAGCCTTTACATGGAACTCATGGCCCTCATGTACGTATTGCTGGGCAAGGCGCGCCGGGAAGGCATGATGTCAATTGAGCAGGACATAGAAAACCCGCATGAAAGCGCTGTTTTCAGTGCATACGGACGTATCCGGCGCGACCGCAACCTCATGGATTTCATCACCGACTACCTGAGGCTGATGGTCAGCGGCAACATGAGCTCGATTGAAATCGAATCCCTCATGGATGAAGACATCGAGACCCAGCTCCACGAGAAACACACACCTGTCGTCGCCTTGCGCGCAGCGGCCGATGCCTTGCCGGCCTTCGGCATTGTGGCGGCTGTGCTGGGCGTCATCAAGGCGCTGGCGGCGGTCGATGCGCCGCCAGTGGTCCTGGCAGACCTCATTTCCAAGGCCATGGTCGGCACTTTCCTGGGGGTGCTGCTTGCCTATGGCTTTGTGGCGCCCTTGGCTTCATGCATCGAGCGCCGCTGCAACTGCGCCATGAAGGTGCTCGAGTGTGTGAAGACCACGCTGCTGGCCAGCATGAATGGCTATCCGCCGCAGCTCGCGGTGGAGTTCGGCAGAAAGGTGCTGTATTCCAATGTGCGGCCTTCCTTCCTGGAGCTGGAAAACCATATGCGCCAGGTACGCGGCGCAGGCAAGAGCGAATAGCGCGGCCCCATGAAGCAAGCTGAACCGCGCATTGTCATTCGCCGCAAGAAATCTCATCGCGAGGTGCATCACGCAGGCGCCTGGAAGATCGCTTATGCCGATTTCATGACGGCCATGATGGCTTTCTTCCTGGTGATGTGGCTGCTGTCGCTTGTGCCTCCCAAAGATCTACATGCCATAGCTGAGTATTTCCGCATGCCTCTCATGACAGCCATCAAGGGCGGGTTGAAATTCGATGACAGCCGCAGCGTTATCCCCGGCGGGGACCCGAGCGTAATCCCCAACCCGCATCCGGCGTCGACTGGCGCGCGGCGCGGCGATGATGCCGATGATCTCGACATCCTGAGGCTGGAGAACCTGAAGCTGGATCTTGAAAGCCTGATCCAGACCGATCCCATCCTGCGCCAGTTCCGGCCCCAGATGCTGCTGGACATGACGCAGGACGGCTTGCGCATCCAGATTATCGACAGGCAGAACCGGCCCATGTTTGCCATGGGGTCGGCACAGGTTCAACCCTATATGCAGGATATCCTCCAGCAGCTTGGGCCGATGTTCAACCGCCTGCCCAACAGCATCAGTATCTCCGGCCACACGGATTCCTCGCGGTACGCGACGGGCGAGCGCGAATACAGCAACTGGGAGCTTTCGGCCGACCGGGCCAACGCGGCGCGCAAGGAGCTTGTTGCCGGCGGCATGGACGAATCCAAGATAAAGCGGGTGCTGGGTCTTTCTTCTTCCGTAAGCCTGGTTAAAGATAATCCCGCCGCAGCCGTAAACAGACGCATCAGTATCGTAGTGCTGAGCCGGCGCGCCGAACAGCGCATCGACCAGCAATACCTGCCGGGCGCGTCCGGCGTCAACCTCAACGAACTCGTTGCGCCCGAACGCGCGGCATCACAGAGCGAATCCGGCCAGGCCGGCATGCCCTAGCAGCAGAAAAGGAAGCAAGCATGAGCACTGGTGTGGATCTCAGCCAGTTCTTCGATACCTTCTTCGATGAGGCCGACGAGTTGCTGGCTGACATGGAACAGCAGCTGCTCGGTCTGGATATCGATCATCCCGACATCGACCAGCTCAATGCCATATTCCGGGCAGCGCATTCCATCAAGGGCGGCGCGGGAACCTTCGGCTGCTTCGAGCTTCTGGCCGATACCACGCATTTGCTGGAGAACCTGCTGGACCTCGTCCGGCGAGGCGAAATGCCGCTGCGCCGGGAAATGGTCGATATATTTCTGGAAACCAAGGACGTGCTGACAGACCAAGTTCTTGCCTATCGCGATGACCGCAAGCCCGATCTGGCTTCTTATCAACGCATCTGTGCGCAGCTGCGAGCGCTGGCCCAAACGTCAGGCGCCAGCTGCGAGACGGGCGTCGTGTCACCCGTCCGCGTTGCGATGACGGGTTCGGCGCCAGCCCCCGATCTTCCGCCGGCCTCGGCACAGTCTGCCTTCGGTGCGGAAACAGCCGGTGTCATGCCTGTCTGCGTGCGCCTGTCTCGCCTGAGCGATTCCGATGCCGGGAAACTGTCCGCCGAGATGGCGCTGTTGGGCACGATCCTGCACCAGGCCGGCGGCGCGCCGGAGCTGGCGATCTGGCTCGATACTTCAGTGTCGGAGCGGGATCTGGCCGCAGTCTGCTGTTTCATCGTCAATGAAGATCAGGTGCGTGTCACCCGCGAGCCGGTGCCTGCTGAAAACACGGCAAGCGCCGGGCCGGGCGCGGGCAGGGAGCAGCCCAGGGCGGCTTCCTCCAGCGGAACCCTGCGCGTGAGCGTCGAAAAGGTCGATCAGATCATCAATCTGGTGGGCGAGCTGGTCATCACGCAAGCCATGCTGGCCCAGACATCCTCAAGCCTGGACGCACAGCATCATGACCGCTTGCTCAATGGCATTGAGCAACTGGAGCGCAATGCCCGCGACCTGCAGGAAGCGGTCATGTCGATACGCATGATGCCCATGGATTACGTGTTCAACCGTTTTCCGCGCGTCGTGCGCGAAACGGCGGCGAAGCTGGGCAAGCAGATCAGGCTCATCACCGAAGGGGCCGCCACGGAACTCGATAAAAGCCTGATCGAGCGCATCATTGATCCGCTCACCCACCTCGTGCGCAACAGCATTGATCATGGCATAGAGCCGCCGGATGTTCGTGTGGCAAGCGGCAAGCAGGCCGAGGGCAGCCTGACATTGTCGGCCAGGCACCACGGGGGCCAGATCATCATCGAGGTATCCGACGATGGCGCGGGCCTGAATCGGGAACGCATACTGCGCAAGGCCGTCAGCCTGGGCATGCCTGTGGGCGACTCCACGCCCGACGAGGAGCTGTGGCAGCTCGTTTTTTCTCCCGGCTTTTCCACCGCCGACACTGTCACCGATATCTCGGGGCGCGGCGTGGGCATGGATGTCGTGCGCCGCAATATCCAGAGCATGGGCGGCCATATACAGCTGTCCTCGCGCCAGGGGGAAGGCACCACGACCCGCATTGTTCTTCCCCTTACCCTGGCGATCCTGGATGGCATGTCGGTCGGTGTCGGGAAAGAAACTTTTATCCTGCCTTTGAGCCATGTTACCGAGTCGATACAGCCCGCATCCGGGCAGTTGCGCAAGCTCTCCGAAACAGAGCATGTGCTTTTCGTTCGCGGGGAATATCTGCCGCTGGTGCCTTTGCACGAGGTATTCAAGGTTGATGGCGCGCAAACCGATATCACCCAATCCATAGCGGTCATCCTGCAGACGGAAGAGGCGCGCTTTGCGTTGCAGGTCGATCATCTGATCGGACAGCATCAGGTGGTGGTCAAGAGTCTCGAATCCAATTATCGGAAGGTGCCTGGCGTTTCCGCCGCCACTATTCTGGGCGATGGCAGCGTGGCTCTGATTGCCGATGTTTTTGCCCTGATGCGATTCTCGCGCGATCGCAGCGCGCTTTGAAGCTATTTTTGTATCTCGGAGATAAACATGCTGAACACGCTGGGTAACGGCCCGGAGCGGGCCGATGGCGCGGGGCGGGAATTTCTGGTCTTTGCCCTTGCCTCCCAGGAATACGGGATCGATATCCTGAAAGTGCAGGAGATTCGAGGCTATGACAGCCATGCCGTGACCCGTATCGCCAACGTGCCTGCCTTTGTGAAGGGTGTCACCAATCTGCGTGGCGTCATCGTGCCTATCGTGGACATGCGGATCAAGTTCAATCTCGAATCGGTCGAGTATGGCGAGAAGACTGTCGTGGTCATCCTGAACCTGGAATCACGGGTCGTCGGCGTGGTGGTGGATGGCGTGTCTGATGTGCTGATGCTGCAGCTGTCGCAGATCAGTGCGGCGCCGCAGCTGGGCGCCGCGTTCTCGGCTGAGTTTCTCATCGGCATCGGCACGCTGGACGAACGCATGCTGATTCTTGTCGATATCGAAAAGCTCATGACCAGCGAGGAAATGGCGCTGATCGAGTGCGAGACGGTCTAGGGAAGCCGCAGGCCATGCACAGCCAGTCCAGCAGGCGCCGACCGTGCCAGTCGTCCATGATGGTCTGCCCTTGCCGCCATGCCGTGTCAGGCAGCCGGGCAGCATCCGGCGGGGTGGGAGTATATGCGCGCGGCTGAGGTTTCTGTCTTCGCGCTGCCATCGGGGCCTGCTTCCATGCCGGGCGACTTTGATCGCGCCGCGCTGCTGTTGCGTCGCCGGACCGGCATCGTCCTGGGCGGACACAAACGTGAAATGGCAGAGCGCAGGCTGAGCATGCTTGCCGCCGGAGGCGGCGTACCCAGCGTCGCTGCGTATCTGGACGGGCTGGCGTCGGATGCCGGGCATCCAGAATGGGAAGCCTTCACCAATGCCTTTACGATCAACCATACCGCTTTCTTCCGCGAGCAGCATCATTTCGGCATTCTGGCCAAGCATGCGCAGAATCAGGGCAGGGCGATTTCTGTCTGGTGCTGTGCATGCTCGACAGGGGAGGAAGCCTATTCCATCGCCATGACGCTGGCTGATGTCCACGCTGCGCATGGTCCAGCATTTGAAATCATCGCAACCGATATTGATACGCAGGCGTTGGCCATTGCCCGTCGAGGCGTCTACCCAATCGACAGGGCCTGCGCGGTATCGCCAGCGCAGCTGGGCAGGTATTTTCATCGCGGCACCGGACGGCATGCCGGCATGGTCAGGATCAAGCCGGTCTTGCATGAGCGGCTTCGGTTCGAGGCATTGAACCTACTGTCCCCGTCCTGGCCGCAAGGACCATTCGATGCGATTTTCTGTCGCAACACCATGATCTATTTTGACAAGCAGACCCAGTCGCGCCTGCTGGAGCGCTTTGTCGGCGTGCTGAAGAAAGACGGTCTGCTTTTTGCCGGCCATTCAGAGAACTTCACCTATCTGACACGTGCTTTCAGGCTTATGGGGCAGACGGTCTATGCGGTGGCATGATGGGGAACAATGAAGGTTGCGCAGGTTTCCGCAACGCCCACGCGCGCGTTATCCGCGTGCTGTGCGTTGACGATTCCGCCTTGGTGCGCAGCCTCATGACTCGGATTATTAATGCGCAGCCCGACATGGAGGTGATCGCTGTCGCGCCCGACCCTCTCGTGGCCCGTGAGCTCATCAAACGCCACAACCCGGATGTGCTGACGCTGGATGTCGAGATGCCGCATATGGATGGGCTGGATTTCCTCGAGCGGCTGATGCGTCTGCGGCCCATGCCTGCCGTGATGGTGTCGTCCCTGACGGAGCGAGGCTCGGAAGCGACACTCAGGGCGCTGGAGCTGGGTGCGGTGGATTTCGTCGCCAAGCCCCGCCTCGGCCTGCGCGATGGGCTGCTTGAATATGGCGATGCCATTGCGGAAAAAATTCGGGCGGCGGCCCTGTCCAGGCCGCGCTGCATTGGCGACGGCGCGCATACGCCGTCTCTCCGTCTGTCACGGCCCTTCTCAACGACGGAAAAGCTGGTCCTGATCGGCGCCTCGACGGGTGGCACGGAGGCCATACGCCAGGTGCTCGAACCCTTGCCCGCAAACAGCCCGGCGATACTGATCACCCAGCATATGCCGGCTGGTTTTACGCGATCTTTTGTGCAGCGCCTGGACAAGCTCTGCGCCGTCCAGGTGCATGAGGCGGAGGATGGCCAGCGTGTCCTGCCCGGCCACGTCTACCTGGCGCCCGGCGGCGTGGCGCACATGAAGCTGGCCCGGTCTGGCGCCAACTATGTTGTCAGCCTGGATTACGGGGAGCCCATCAACCGCCACCGGCCTTCTATCGATGCCTTGTTTCATTCGGCGGCACAGGTGGCTGGTGCGAACGCGGTCGGCGTCATCCTGACAGGCATGGGCAAGGACGGAGCGCGGGGGCTGCTCGCCATGCGCAAGGCTGGCGCCGTCACCATGGCGCAGGACGAGGCGACCAGCGTCGTTTTCGGCATGCCGCGCGAAGCCCTGAACATTGGCGCAGCCGATGACGCCGTTGCAATCGGCGACATCGGTCGCCGCATCCTCGCCGCCTCGGGCGCATACGGGCACAGGGTCTGATGCCTCAGGCCCTGCGCACTGACTATCTTGGAGAATCAAATTGGTAAACAAAGCAATGAAAATCCTGGTGGTGGATGACTTTCCCACCATGCGCCGCATCATCAAGAATCTGCTCAAGGATCTAGGTTTTGAAAACGTGGACGAAGCGGAAGACGGGGTGCTGGGCCTTGAGAAACTGCGCAACGGCAGCTTTGATTTCGTCGTGTCAGACTGGAATATGCCCAATATGGATGGCCTGGCCATGCTCTCGCAGATACGCTCGGACCCGGCGCTGGCGATGCTCCCCGTGCTGATGGTCACTGCGGAGGCCAAGAAGGAAAACATCATTGCCGCTGCGCAGGCGGGCGCCAATGGCTATGTGGTCAAGCCTTTTACGGCGGCAATCCTGGAAGAGAAGCTGAACAAAATCTTTGAGAAGCTGGGAGCCTGAGGATTCGACATGGAAAGCACAAAGGACACGCTCGCCACTTCCACCGATGCGCCGGCGCCGGATCTCATCCACCGGATTGCCTCTCTGACCCGCATGCTGCGCCAGAGCATGCGGGAGCTTGGGCTGGATCAGGCCATCAAGAATGCCGCGCACGCCATCCCCGACGCACGCGACCGTCTGCGTTATGTCGCCGCCATGACGGAACAGGCCGCGGATCGCGTGCTGACGGCTGCCGAGCGCGCCCAGCCGCTGCAGGAAGGCCTGCGTGCGCAGGCCGAGACGCTTGACGGGCGCTGGCAGGCGTGGTTCGAGGAACCGTTGGGGCTGGATGAAGCCCGTATCCTGGTTGATGACACCCTGGCGCTGCTGCGCGATGTACCGGCCAAGGCCCAGCAGACACAGGACCAGCTTATGGAAATCATCATGGCCCAGGACTTCCAGGACCTGACCGGGCAGGTGATCACCAAGATGCTTGGCGTGGTTTCCGCGATTGAAAGCGAGCTGATACAGGTGCTGTTGGACAACGTGCCGCTCGAGCGCAGGGAGGAGGCCTGCACCCTGCTCAATGGCCCCGAGGTCAATCCCGAGGGCAAGACGGATGTCGTCACCAGCCAGGACCAGGTTGACGATCTGCTGGCCAGCCTGGGCTTCTGACGCGCATGTAGCGACCATGCATGGCAGAGGATAACGCGCTTGACAAAACCCAGCCGGCCTCGCCCCGGCGGCGGGAGAAGGCACGCGAGGAAGGCCAGGCCGCGCGCTCGCGTGAACTCAATACTTTTCTGCTCATGGCGACCGGGGTTCTGATGTTATGGCTTGCCGGGCCGCGCCTGTACCATGGGCTGGTGGGCATTGTGCGTGCGGGGCTTGCGTTCTCTCCCGAGGCGGGCAGGGATGCGGCTGTTGCGATGGAGATTGCGCAAGGGTCCATGCTGGCCGCCTTGCGCATGATGCTCCCGCTCTTTTCCGTACTCGTTGCGGCGGCCATACTTGCCTCTGTGGCGCTGGGAGGCTTTGTGATCTCCGGCAAGGCGCTGAAGCCCCGGCTGGAAAGGCTGAGCGTGTCCAAAGGGCTGGCGCGCATGGTGTCGGCGCAGACCATGGTGGAGCTGCTCAAGACACTGGCAAAGGCCGGGGTGGTCGGAACGATTGCCGTGCTGGCCATCGCGCATTATCACGGCAGCATGCTTATGCTGATGCAGGCTGGCCCCGTCGATGCCCTGGTTGCGGGTATTGCGCTGGCAGCCTGGTGCTGTGCGCTGATAGTTGCGGGGCTGTCGCTGATCGCACTGGTGGATGTTCCCTGGCAGATATACAGCCATGGCAGGAAACTGCGCATGTCGCATCAGGATGTGCGGCAAGAGCACAAGGAAAGCGAAGGCGATCCCCAGCTCAAGGGCAGGCTCAGGCAGCTGCGGCGTGCCATGGCCCGGCGCCGCATGATGGCTGACGCGGCGCGTGCCGATGTCATCGTGACCAATCCGCGGCATTTTGCTGTGGCCCTGTCCTATGACAGTGCTTCTGGGGGCGCGCCGCGCGTAGTGGCCAAAGGCAGCAATCTGCTGGCCGGGAAAATCAGGCAGATCGGGCAAGCGCACGGCATTCCCATGCTTAGCGCACCGCCGCTGGCGCGTGCGCTGTATCACAACGTCGAGATCGGGCAAGAGATCCCCGCCGCGCTATATGCGGCAGTCGCCGAGGTGCTGGCGTGGGTATACCAGCTGCGTGCCTGGCGCGGCTCGGGCAATGCTCCCCCGCAGCCCGAGCATCTCGTCGTGCCGGAAGGAATGGACCGGACATCCACCGAACATTAATCCATGATGGACTATTCATGAACACTCTTATCGCGCTGCTCGGCAGCAACAGCAGCCAGCATGCACGCCTGATGGCGGGTCCGGTGCTTATTCTGCTGGTGCTGGCCATGATGATTCTGCCGCTGCCTGCCTTTGTGCTGGACTTGCTGTTCACATTCAATATCTCGCTGGCGGTGATGATCCTGCTGGTGGCAATGTTCACCAGAAAGCCGCTCGAGTTTGCCGCCTTTCCCGCAGTGCTGCTGTTTGCCACCTTGCTCAGGCTGGCGCTGAACATCGCCTCCACGCGCGTTGTGCTGCTGCATGGTCACAAGGGGCCGGACGCGGCGGGCCGGGTCATCGAGGCTTTCAGCCATTTCCTGGTGGGCGGAAATTTTGCCGTGGGCATCGTCGTTTTTGTCATCCTGATCATCATCAACTTCATGGTGATTACCAAAGGGGCGGGCCGCATCGCGGAAGTGGGCGCGCGCTTTACCCTGGATGCCATGCCAGGCAAGCAGATGGCTATCGATGCCGATCTGAATGCGGGGCTGGTGGGCGAAGAGGAGGCCCGCCGGCGCAGGGCGGAGGTAGGGCAGGAGGCGGAGTTCTACGGCGCGATGGATGGCGCAAGCAAGTTCGTACGCGGTGATGCGGTCGCGGGCTTGCTCATCATGGTCATCAACATTGCGGGCGGCATGGTGATCGGCCTGGGCCAGCACGAGCTTGGCCTGGCCGAGGCAGGGCGCGCCTACACATTGCTGACAATCGGCGATGGGCTGGTCGCGCAGATCCCGGCGCTGGTGATTTCCACTGCGGCTGGCGTGGTGGTCTCGCGCGTGGCCACCGACCAGGACGTGGGGCAGCAGATGGCGGGCCAGCTGTTCGCCGATCCCAATGTGCTGTTCCTGACCGCCGGGATCATGGCGCTCATGGGCCTGATTCCCAATATGCCCCATGCGGCCTTTTTGATGCTGGCGGCAGTCATGGCGGCAGGCGGATGGGCGCTGCTGCGTCGCAGGCAGACACAGAATCGTGAGATGGGCGGCGGCGCGGCGCATGCCCAGGCGGCGTCTGAGTCGGCGGCGGAGGCCAGTTGGGACGATGTGACGCCTGTCGATCCGCTGGGGCTGGAAGTGGGCTATCGGCTGGTGGGCCTGGTTGATCAGGTGCAGAATGGCGAGTTGCTGCATCGTATCCGCAGCCTGCGCAAGAAGTTTGCCCAGGATATGGGTTTCCTGCCCCCGGCAGTCCATATACGCGACAATCTTGAACTCAAGCCCAACGACTATCGCATTCTGCTGTCAGGTGTGGAAATAGGGCGGGGCACGGCGATGCCCGGTCAGTGGCTGGCCATTGATCCAGGCGGGGCAGCGCCTGGGCTGCAGGGCAAGCCCGCGGCGGACCCCGCGTTCGGCCTGCCAGCGGTATGGATAGACATCAGCCTGCGCGAACAGGCGCAGGCGGGCGGCTATACGGTTGTGGATGCCGGCACGGTTGTTGCCACGCATTTGAACCATCTCATGCATCGTCACAGCGCCAGGCTGCTGGGCCGCCAGGAAGCGCAGCAGTTTATCGAGCATGCGGGGCGGGAATTTCCGCGTTTGGTGGAGGATCTGGTTCCCAAGACAATCAGCCTGACTCAGTTGCAAAGGCTGCTCCGGGGCCTGCTGGAGGAGGATGTGCCGATACGGGATATGCGCAGCATTATCGACGCAATAGCAGAGCACGCTCCCAGGCTGGCCGCCCAGGATTCCTCTGGCGCGGGGCCCGATCCGGCGGAACTGCTCGCCGCAGTGCGCATTGCGCTTGGACGCGCCATTACCCAACGCTGGTTTCCGGGCGACGGCGCATTGCATGCCATGGGCCTTGATCCCGAACTGGAGCGGGTGCTGATGCAGGCGCTGGGCACGGCGGGCGTCCTGGAGCCTGGTCTGGCGGACAGCCTGTTGCGGGAAACCCGGCGCGCCATGGCTGTGCAGGATGCCAATGGCGATCCCACGGCGCTGGTGGTGCCGGCAACCCTGCGGCCGGCGCTTGCACGGTTTCTGCGTCACCCGTTTTCGCAATTGGGCGTGTTGTCCAGCGCCGAACTGCCAGAGGAACGCCAGATCAGGATTACGGCGACAATCGGGGCGGGGGCATGATGGCGCGAGCGCGGTGGCCCGGCGCCGGGCTGCGCCATCCGGTGTTCAGCCTGCGACGATGCGGGGGCGGTTTGGAGAAGGGGCCGATGCATTCCGGCCTTGCGCGTCATACAAGGCGCCGCTATCGAGCATGCGGCGCAGATCATGCAGAGCGTCGGCGTAATGTCTTGCGCAGGATTCAATGACGATGCCATTTGCATCATTAAGCTGGCGCGCGCGGTCGGCAAGGGCAAGGAGGCGGGCACAGGCTGCGGCAACGTCTGGATGCAGGCTGGCCGCCCGGTCCAGGCCTGCCTTCCCTGAGGGCAGCGCGCACTGGGCAAGCGCGGCATTGCGGCTGGCATCCGCGGCGGACAGGGCCGCTGCATGGCTGCTCTTGTGGCGGGCGCATGTCTCGAGCGCGGCAGTGTCGTCCAGGCTGTCCAGCAGCCTGGATTCATGCTCCAGTGTTTCCACAAAGGCTTGCATCAGCCGCAGGTCATTTTCCAGGCAGTCGAGCAATGCCTGGAGCGCGCCGCGCGGCAAGGAGGGGGCAGTGCTCATGTGAGCAGCTCGCGCGCGCTTGCGAGCAGACTGTCGGCGATGCGGCTGGCATCCATCTGCAGCCGTCCTGCGGAGATGGCATCGCGCAACGCCAGTACACGGACCCGGTCGATGTCGCTGCTTTCATCCAGCAGACTGGACATTTGCCTGGCTTCAGGGCTCAGCATCACCTCATTTCTGGGCGCACGGATAATGTTGGCGCCGCCCTTTGGCGTCATGGATTCCTGGCGCGTGCTGGCGGGGCAGGATGAGAGGTTGAGAGGAAGTATGGTCATTGTGTGCTCCAAATGCCGAGGTGCAAACAGATGGCGCCGAGGACGGGCCAGGCATGTTTACGGCAGGCGGGCGGCCAAACTTTAATCATGGCGCTTTGAGGGATGGTGCTTTGAATGATGACTTTTTGACGCTCCTGGATGGCATCCCGGCCATCGGGCGGCCTCCTGGCCTGCCCGCTAGCGGCCGACAAGCGCTGTATGCGCATCGATTACCTTGCCGGAGATAATCTGTCCCGAGCCGGACCGGATCTGTATTACGGAGCCTGGCACGCCGCTTTCGAGCGCCAGCCCTTCGCCCGCGACCTCGAACCCCGGCCCTCGGGCCAGGATGCGGACGCGCTTGCCGCGTTCGATCGAGCCTGGACTGCGCAGCGCACGGGCTGCGATGGGGGTTCCGGCGGCAAGGCGTTGCAAGGCATGGCGGCCCACAGCCTGCGCAGGGTCCCGGACTATATCGCGCGATAGCTTGAGCAGATCCCCCTCGCGGCGCGACAGATCGCCTGCCGTGATGATCTCACCCGCCTGGATGGTGCGCTGGGCGGTGTAGTAACTGCCCATTATGCTGACATTGGCTTGCACATAGATCGTCCAAGGGGAGGGCGCCAGGCAACGGACCGTGACGGTCATGCGTGAGCGCAGCGCCTGCCCGTGGCCGTCCATGGGGCGCAGCTGTGAGCACGCCTCCAGGTGTGCCGTGCGCGGCGGCTGCACCGAAATGCTGGCTTCACCCTGCTCATCCTTGGCCTGGGCGCGCAGGAAATGCTCCACCAGGGCCGCCACAGGGGCGGGCGCCTGTCTGGGTGTTTCGGGTGCTGCCGCCGGGACATTCAATGGCATGAACGGCGCCAGCAGCAGCATGGCCCGCCGCATGGCTTGTCGATAAAACTTGGACATGCGGGAATTCTATTGGGGCCGTACCGCAGGCATTTGCGAAAGTGGCCGCTGAAAGCTGTCTTGTTTCCGGGTTAGCAGGACGAAATGGGCATATACCATGGCGTCTTTCTTGGCGGAGCCCATTGTTGGCCCCGCATGGGCATAGGGCCCAAGTCATTTTCGGAATCAAACACATGATAGAACGCGCAGGCGACGATCTCGATTTCCACAGGCATGCCGCCAGCCTGCGCCAGCGGCGCTTCGAGGTGCTTGCCGCCAATATTGCCAATGGCGATACGCCCGGCTACAAGGCGCGCGACTTCGATTTCCAGGCCGTGTTGCGGGATGCCATCGGCGGCGGGGCCATGCGGCTGGGCGACACCCACCTGGCGCTGACATCCGAACGGCACATCCCAGGGCAGGCAGCGGGGCCGGCACAGGAGCGTTTGCTCTACCGGCAGCCCTATCAGCCCAGCATTGACGGGAACACCGTGGACATGGATGTCGAGCGCGTGCAATTTGCCGACAACGCGCTGCGGTACCAAGCGGACCTCACTGTCATCTCGTCGCGCATCAAAACCATGATGGCCGCGCTGCAGCAGTAGCGGCCGAAGGTATCGTTACAGGAAGCCATATGTCGGAAATCAGTATCTTTCAGATCGCCGGATCGGCATTGACCGCGCAGTCGCAGCGCATGAATGTGGCGGCGAGCAATCTGGCCAATGCCAGCAGCGTGGCAGGCCCTGACGGCCAGCCTTATCGCGCCAGGCAGGTCGTGTTCCAGATGATGCCGCCGCCCGGCAGGCCGAAAACGGATGGCGTAGGCGGCGTGCGTGTTGCGGCTGTGCGGGAAAGCACCGCGCCGGCCCGGCTTGTGTACGACCCCTCCAGTTCGCTGGCCGATGCGGACGGGTATGTCGCGATGCCCAATGTGGATGTTGTCGCGGAAACTGTAAACATGATTTCCGCGTCGCGTTCCTATCAGGCCAACGTCGAAGTGATCAATACCGCAAAGGGCTTGATGATGCGCACGCTGTCCATTGGGCAGTGAGGCGCTGTTCACCTTGCGACAGCGGAAATTCATATTCATGTCATCGATTGATACGAGCGGTAGCGCAGCGACGGCAGCCCTGGCAGCCGCCAACCTGCGCAGCGGCGCGCTTATGCGCGACACGCAGGACAGGTTTTTGGCGCTGCTGGTCACCCAGCTCAAGAACCAGGATCCCCTCAACCCCATGGATAATGCCCAGGTGACTTCGCAGATAGCGCAGCTCTCCACAGTCAACGGCATCAATCAGCTTAACAACACCCTGCTGGCTCTCTCGGGGCAGATGGACATATCGCAGTCCCTGCAGGCGGCAAGCCTCATAGGCAAGGGCGTACTGGTGCCGGGCGCCAGGGTGTTGCTGGGAGGCGAGGGGGATGCCCGCCAGTCCACGCCGTTTGGCATGGATATCCCGGCGCCGGTCGCCAGGGCGGCGTTCTTGCTGCAGGATGCCGGCGGCCAGGCGGTGCGCAGAATCGAACTGGGGCCGCAGCCAGCGGGCGTGCTGTCGGTGCAGTGGGATGGCCTGGGCGATAGCGGTCTTGCCTTGCCCGACGGCGCCTATATGGCCAGGGTCGAAGCCTTCTCCGAGGAAGGGAAGGCGGTGCCGGCAGAGGCGCTCACCTATGGCGAAGTGTCCAGCGTGATGCATGCGCCTGCGGGCCTGCAGTTGGACATGGGTCTTGCTGGCCGGCATGCGCTGGGCAGCGTCAGAAAAATCATGTAATCGGGCGCTTGCGCCCACACACCCGGAAAAAGAGGTCAATCATGGGTTTTGGACAAGGCTTGAGCGGGCTTAACGCAGCTTCTCAGTCGCTGGATGTCATAGGCAACAATATCGCCAATTCGGCGACAGTGGGTTTCAAGTCGTCCTCGGCGTCTTTCGCTGATGTGTACGCAAATTCACGGGTGGGGTTGGGTACCCAGGTGGCTGCCATCAACCAGAACTTCGCAATCGGAACGATCACAAGCACTGGCAATCAGTTCGACATGGCGATTGATGGGGGCCGGGGCATGTTTCGCATGGTCGACTCCGAGGGCGCTGTGTTCTACACACGCAACGGCCAGTTCCATGCGGACAAGAATCACTACATCGTCAATGCCCAGGGCCTGCGCCTGACCGGCTATCTCGATGGCGGCAGCACGCCCGAGCCTGTCATGGTGCCTTCGGGCAATGTTGCGCCGGCGGCAACCAGCAGGATCACCTCGCCAGTGAATCTGGATGCCAATGCGCCCGCCATCCCCGCAGACACGGCTTTCGATGCGGCCAACCCTGACAGCTATACGCACGCGCTGCCCATCAACGTCTACGACAGCCTGGGGAACACACACCAGTTGACGCAGTATTTCGTCAAGCGTGCCGGAACCGCGGGAACGGCAAGCAACTGGGATGTCTATTTCCGCCTCAATGGCGCGCGCCTGAATGAAAATGACACTGCCGTGCGAATGAATTTTGATCCGTCGGGGCGGATGACGGCGCCGGCCACGGCGGTTGCGCAGTCCATCGCAAACATAGGCCGTGCCAATTCGCCTGCCTTGCCCTTGAACTTCGGCATCAACTATGGCGGCTCCACACAGTTTGCGGGTGATTTCACCTATCGCTTCACGCAGGATGGCTATGCCACTGGTGAATACGCCAGCATGTCCATATCCGCCGACGGTTCCATCGTTGCCAGTTATACCAATGGCGAAACGCAGGTTCTTGGCACGCTGGCGCTGGCGCATTTCGCCAACCTGCAGGGCTTGAAGCCCGCAGGCGGCAACGCCTGGACGGAGACGGCTGAATCGGGCCAGCCAGTGCTCGGGCAGCCTGGGTCCAACGGCATGTCCACCATCAAGGGCAATGCCGTCGAAGCCTCGAACGTCGACATGAGCCAGGAACTGGTCAATATGATTATTGCGCAACGCACCTACCAGGCCAACGCCCAGACGATCAAGACGCAGGATCAGGTATTGCAGACCCTGATCAATATGCGCTGAGCCGCTCATCATGGACAGGATCATCTATACCGCCGCAGCCGGCGCCGCCCGCGCGCTGGAGCAGCAGTCAGTCATCAGCAACAACCTGTCAAACGTTTCCACGGCAGGCTTTCGCGAGCAGATTGCCGCCTATCGCGCCGTACCCGTGCAAGGCCCGCCCGGCCTGCCTACACGCGTGTCTACCATAGCCTCCACGCCAGGCAGCAGCATGGAACAAGGCGCCATGGTTGAGACAGGCAAGCCTACGGATCTTGCCATTGCCGGAGAAGGCTGGTTTGCTGTTCAGGCGCGCGATGGCGAAGCCTATACACGAGCCGGGGAGTTCACGGCCAACGCCCAGGGCCTGCTGGTGAACCGGCAAGGCCATCCGGTCCTGTCGGAGGATGGCGCGCCTGTGGAGGTGCCAGAGCGCGGTGCGCTGACGTTCTCCAGCGAAGGGCGGATTTCCGTGCTGGGGGCCGGCGAGCGTCCCGGCGATATACAGGCGCTTGGGCGGCTCAAACTTGTCAACCCGCCCGTCTCCGGCTTGCTGCGTGGCGCTGACGGGTTGTTCCGTACCGTGGACCGGCAACCCGCGCCGGCCGATGAGCAGGTCCGTGTCCTTGCCGGATTCATAGAGCGCAGCAATGTAAGCCCCGCGCAGGCAATGGTCGGCCTGATCTCCAATGCGCGGCAGTTTGAAATGCAGATGAAAGTCATCCAAGACGCCGGCGTCAACGCGGAGCGGGCCAATTCCATCCTTGCGCTTACCTGATGCATGGCTGCTTGACGCCTGTGACGCGCCCGCGTCCATGGGCGGCCCAGCCATGCCGGCCAGAATCCGCCAGCCGCCGAGCGCGGCATGGCAAACACAGACAGCATCGTCAGATGCCGGAGCATAAACAAATGATACGTTCGCTATGGATCGCCAAGACCGGCCTGGAATCCCAGCAGGTCAACATGGATGTGATCGCCAACAATCTTGCCAACGTCAATACCTCGGGTTTCAAGCGCAGCCGCGCGGTTTTCGAGGACCTGATGTATCAGACCCTGCGTCAGCCCGGCGCGCGGGTGGGCGCGGCCAGCCAGTTGCCGTCCGGCCTGCAGATAGGAACGGGGGTGCGGATGGTGGCAACCGAGCGCATCCATACCCAGGGAAATCTGAAAGACACCGGAAACAGCATGGACATCGCGATACAGGGGCGCGGCTTTCTCCAGGTGGAAATGCCGGACGGCAGCTTCGCCTATACGCGCGACGGCAGCCTGCAGGTAGATCAGAACGGGCAACTGGTGACGGCGGGCGGCTATCCGGTGCAGCCGCCGATCAGTATTCCGGACAATGCGCTGACGCTCAGCATTGCCCGCGACGGCACAGTCTCGGCCACCCAGGCGGGAGCGTCTGGTGTCAGTGTTGAAATAGGCCAGTTGCAGCTGAGCACCTTCGTCAACCCGGCAGGCCTGCAGAGTGCGGGTGAAAACCTCTATGTAGAGACCGACGCGTCAGGCCCGGCCAGTTTCTCGCAGCCAGGCCTGGACGGGGCGGGGCTGGTGCTGCAGCACTACACCGAGACGTCGAACGTCAATGTGGCCGAGGAGCTGGTGAACATGATCGCCACGCAGCGCGCCTATGAAATGAACAGCAAGGCGGTGCAGGCCGCAGACCAGATGCTGGCGCGACTGGGCCAGCTGTAGGGCGGCGCCCATGGTTGATCGCATGATGTTGGGGCGACGATTTCTGCTGGCTTGCCTGGCATGCGCGCTGGGGGCTGCGCTCCCTGGCTGTGCGGTGATTCCGCCCGATCCGGTTGTGACCGGGCCGCTGTCGGCGTTGCCCGCCGCGCCCGCAATGCCTGAGGCAGTACCCGACGGCGCCATCTACCAGCCTGCGGCCTATGGCAGCTACCCGCTGTTCGAGGACAGGCGGCCCCGCAATGTCGGTGACATTGTTACTGTCGTGATTCAGGAAAAAACCAATGCCGCCAAAAATGTGCAGACTTCTACCGACCGCAACGGCAAGGCGGGCTTCGAGGCGGCGGCAAACCCCGCGCTGCTGCCAGATCTGCTCGGCGCCCGGCAGTCTTTCGACATGCAGGGCGGGAACACTGCGTCAGGCAAGGGGTCCAGCCGCGCCGACAATATGTTCGCCGGTACGCTCACGACAACCGTCGTCGATGTGCTGCCCAATGGAAACCTGCGGATTGCGGGCGACAAGCAAATGGCGATCAATCGTGGCAGCGAGCATATCCGCTTCTCAGGGGTCGTAGATCCCAGATCCATCTCGGGCAATAACACAGTGCTGTCCACCCAGGTTGCCGATGCGCGGATAGAGTTCCGCAGCAAGGGCACGATGGATGAGGTTCAGCATATGGGGTGGCTGCAACGCTTCTTCCTGAATATTTCTCCTTTCTGACATGAGACACGTTTCCGCTCCCCGTTTCCGGCATTCCTGGTGTGAATTCCTGACAATCCTCACCCTGGCGCTGTCCTGCCTGCTTGTCAGCCAGCCGGTATGGCCAGAGCGCATCAAGGACCTGGCTTCGATACAGGGCGTGCGCGAGAACCCGCTGATTGGCTATGGGCTGGTGGTGGGCCTGGACGGCAGCGGGGATCAGGTCAGGCAATCGCCATTTACCCAGCAAAGCCTGGTCAATATGCTGTCGCAGCTGGGGGTGAGTGTGCCGCAGGGAAGCAATATGCAGGTCAGGAATGTGGCGGCTGTTGTGGTGACGGCGACTTTGCCGCCGTTCGCGCGGCCTGGCCAGAGCCTGGATGTCGTGGTGTCATCCATGGGCAATGCAAAAAGCCTGCGCGGCGGCACGCTGCTGATGACTCCGCTGAAAGGAGCCAACGGGCAGGTGTACGCCATGGCCCAGGGAAATTTGCTCGTTGGCGGGGCGGGCGCGCAGGCCGCAGGCGCCAGCGTGCAGGTGAATCAGCTGAATGGCGGCATCATTCCTGGCGGAGCCATCGTCGAGCGCGAAGTGCCTGCCGCCTTCGCCCGCGACGGTGTGATCCGGCTGGAGCTTGGCGTCACGGATTTCAGCGTGGCCCAAAGCGTCGCCGCAGCGCTGAACCGCCGGTTCGGGCCGGATGTCGCTCAGGTGCTGGACGGACGCGCCATCAGCCTGCGGGGGCCGCAGGATGCCGCACGCCAGGCCGCATTCCTGTCCGAAGTCGAGAATCTGCAGGTCGGCTTGCCACCTGCCCGCGCCCGTGTCGTGGTCAATGCGCGCACTGGGTCGGTTGTCATGAATCGCACCGTGACGATAGAAGAGGCTGCGATTGCCTATGGGAACCTGTCGGTGGTCATCAGCCGCGATATCGAGATCAGCCAGCCTGTCGCGCCTTTTGCGGGAGGGCAGGCCGTGGCGGGTGAGCGCGCAAGCATAGAGATGTCTAGAGACCCTGGTCATGTGCATCGCGTACCTGGCAGCGCCAGTCTTGCGGATGTGGTGCGGGCGCTCAACGCCTTGGGAGCGACCCCGCAGGATCTGCTTTCTATCTTGCAGAACCTGAAGCGCGCCGGCGCCCTGCGGGCCGATCTTGAAGTGATATAGGCGCTCGCATGGACTTTCTCCCTTACATACCCCCGGCATACGAAGGGCCCGCTTCCGTCTTTGATGCCAGCGGGCTGGACGCGCTCAGGCGCGGTCTGCATGCCGGGCAAGCTGATTCGCGCGCTGTGATGAAGGTGGCGCAACAGTTTGAGGCGCTATTCGTCCAGCAGATGCTGAAGCAGGCCCGTCAGGCGGGTGTGATGACGGCACTGCTCGACAGCCCGCAGGTGCGCATGGCGCAGGATCTGGGAGACGAGCAGTTGGCCCGGCATCTGGCTGATCCAGGCCTGGGGCTGGCCCAGGCCTTGCTGGATCAGATCAGGGGAGGCAGTCCCCGGCGCATGAGGGATGCCGGGGAGATGCAAGGTGAACGCGCCGCTGCGATGGAAGGATGGGCGCGCCGCGCCGCCCGCCTTACCCGGATACCCTCGGGCGTCGGTATGCTGTCGGCGATCGATAGCGCTCCGAGGCATGTGCATGATTTTGTGTCAGCCATGGGTGTGGCGGCCAGGGCGGCGGCGCGCCAGGCAGGCCTGCCGGCGCAGCTTGTGCTGGGGCAGGCGGCGCTCGAGTCCGGCTGGGGGCGGCGGGAAATACGGCATGAGGATGGCGCGCCGAGCCACAATCTATTCGGCATCAAGGCTGGTCCGGGCTGGCATGGCCCGGTGGTCAACGTCCTTACAACCGAGTTTGTCGAAGGCGCGCCACGCAAGACTGTGCAGCCGTTCCGCGCTTATGGATCTTATGAGGAATCCTTTGCCGACTATGCCCGGCTGATCGCCGGGAATGCCCGGTACAGAGCCGTTTCCGGCGCAGCCACGGCAGAGCAGGCCGCCCATCTCATCCAGCAGGCCGGCTATGCCACCGATCCTTCCTATGCCCGCAAGCTGATATCCATCATGGGCTATTTCCGCCGCTAGAGCGCCCTGAGGCGTACCGCCGGGACACGGTTCACGCACAAGCCGGATCTAAACATCATCGCCCCGCGGCCGTTAACGCACAAGACGATGTCCAATCACGCCGGCCGCCCGCGTGCCGCCGGTTACCGTGGAGTGTTTCATGAATCTAGCCAATCTAGGCCTGTCCGGCCTTGCGGTCGCCCAGGGGCGGCTGCAGGCCACAGGCCACAACATCAATAATGCGGCCACAGAAGGCTATAGCCGCCAATCCCTGATCGTGGCGACAGCGGGCGCGGGCGCCACGTCTGCCGGTTATATCGGCCACGGCGTACAGTCTGTGACGGTCCAGCGCGCCTATGATGGCTTCCTGTTCCGGCAGCTGACGCAGGCGCAGACGGCGCAGGCGGCCATCACCGCCTACGGGGCGGAAATAAGCCAGATCAATAACCAGCTTGCCGACAGGACGGCAGGCATCACGCCCGCTTTGCAAAAATTTTTTGATGCCATGCATGCGGTTGCGTCCGTGCCGGCTGACAGTGCCGCACGGCAGGAGCTGCTTGGCCGGGCGGCCAGCCTGGTCGGCCAGATCAACGATACGCATGGCTTCATGGTCAGCCAGCGCGACAACATCAACAACCAGATTCGCACTGTGGTCGCCCAGGTAAACAGCTACGCCGAGCGCATCCGGGATCTCAATATGCGGATCGTCTCGGCGCGCGCCGCAGCCCCAGGCCATGAGCCCAATGATCTGCTTGACCAGCGCAATCAGCTGCTGTCCGAGCTGGGCGGGCTTGTAGGGGTCAGCACGATCGAGCAGGGCGGGCAGCTCAATCTAACCGTTGGCAAAGGCCAGATCCTGCTGGCCGGCGACACGGTATTTCCCCTGCGCGCCCAGCCGTCCGCCATGGAGCCATCACGGGTTGGCGTTGCCTATACCGTTCCGGGCAATGCCGGCGAAACGGCCGAAATGCCTTTTTCCGAGGGTGTCTTGCAGGGCGGCGCGCTGGGGGGCTTGCTTGCATATCGCAGCCAGGCGCTTGACGCCGTCCAGAACGACCTCGGGCGGCTGGCGATTGGCCTGGCGCTTGCATTCAACGCGCTGCACCGGGAGGGGCAAGGGCTTGATGGCAGCAGCGGCGAGGATTTCTTTAGCGTGCCCGACGCGACCGTGCTCGCTTCGCCGGACAACGAAGGCGCGCCAGGGCTGGCCGTGCGGATTCAGGATGCAAACCTGTTGACCGCGCAGGATTATCGTGTTGAAAGGGGCGAAGCCGGTTTTCGCGTTGTGTCCGTGCCTGCGGGCGCTGTCTCGGTGTTCGAGGGTGATGAAGGGGTGCTGGATGGCCTCGTGTTTGCAATGGATGACACCGCTGCGGTGGGGGATGCCTGGCTGGTGCAGCCTGCGCGTTCCGCTGCCGGCTATCTGAAACTTGCCTTGAACGATCCGGCGCGGGTGGCGGCAGCGTCACCCGACGCGGGTTCGGCCAATGGCGATGTGGCCCTCGCGCTTGCCCAGTTGCAGACTGCCAGGCTGCTGGACAACGGCGCCATGAGCCTGAACGAAGCCTACTCGCAGATCGTCAATAAAGTCGGTGTGCTTACCCAGCAGAACGCGACCCAGGCAAGGGCCCAGGCCACGCTCGTACAGCGCAATTCAGCCGCCTTGCAGGCTGTTTCTGGCGTCAATCTGAACGAAGAATATGTGAACCTCATGCGCGCCCAGGAGATGTTCATGGCGGCGTCCAGGCTGATCGACGTCAGCGGCATGCTCTTTGACACACTGCTTGGCCTGCGCCATTGATGCGGCAGGCTTTTGAATTTCAGGAAGCTTTCCATGCGTATCAGCACCAGCCAGTTCTATCAGAGCAGCCTGTTCGCCATCAACAGCCAGCAATCCAGGCTCATGCACATCTATCAGCAGATCGGGAGCGGAAGCCGTCTGGCGACCCCCGCGGACGATCCCCTCGCGGCAGCCCAGTCCGTCAATCTCAGCCAGTCGCAGGGCCTGAACCAGCGCCTGGCTGAAAACCGTGAGCTTGCACGCCGTGACCTCGGCGCAGAGGAAAATACACTGGATGCGGTCACCCTCTTGCTGCAGGCCATCAAGACCCGTCTGATCGAGGCGGGCAATGGCGCCATATCCGACGCCGACCGTGCCACACTGGGCGATGTGCTCGCCCACGCACGCACCAGCTTGCTGGGCCTTGCCAACGCAACAGACGGCAGCGGGCAGTATCTGTTTTCAGGTTCTCGCGGCGACACCGCGCCATTCCAGCAAGAGGGCGGCGGCATCGTCTACATGGGCGATGCGCTGCAGCGCCATATCCAGGCCGATCATACGCGGCGCATGCCGGGCGGCGATGTGGGCACCGATGTGTTTGCCCGTGCCGCGCCTGGGGAAACTTGCTATCTGACCCGCGGCGAGCCCGGCAATACCGGCACATGCGTGATCGGCAAACCCTCCATCACATCGGCGGCGGCAGGGGCCGGCAACCGTTATGTGCTGACCTTTACGTCAGCCTCCCAATTCAACATTGTGGCCACGGACGCCAATGGCGATGAGACGGCGAGGGTGGAGGGCCTGCCCTATGTTTCGGGCGAGGCTGGCGCGGTGGCGCTGCCCGATGGCATCCAGGTCTTTCTCGAAGGCCAGCCGCGGCAGGGTGACGCATTTGTGGTGGAGCCGGCCGCGTCCCCCGATACCGATCTGAATATATTCGACACGCTGGACCGGCTCATCGAAGCCTTGCAGGCCAATGTCAGCAATGACCCCGTTGCCGCGGCACGCCTGCGCAATGCGCTGGGCAGTGCCATGCAGCGTATCGATGTGAACTACGACAACGTGTTGACGATACTGGCCAGCGTCGGCGCGCGCCTGAATGAGCTTGATGCGATGGATGCCATTGGCGCCCAGCGGGCGCAGGGCTATGACCAGCAGTTGTCCCGGCTGGAAGACCTGGATTTCTACAGCGCGTCGATGCAGCTCCAGCTGAAGCTGTCCGCCCTGGAGGCCGCATCCCTGGCATTCCAGAAGATACGGGCGACCAATCTGTTCAACCTCAACGCTAACTGAAGATGAATGTTTCAAGTCTACAACTGAAAAAATACTTGCCCGCCGCACTGCTGATGCTGGTGCTTGCGGCGCTGTTGGCAATCGCGGGCGCCTGGTACTCCCAGTATCAGATCCATGCGCTGGTGGCGTCGACACTGGGCCAGGATGCCGGCGTCTTGCAGGAATATGAACAATTGCGCGCCTGGGTGGGGGGCCTGCTGGCGGTGCTGCTGGTGTGGGTGGCGCTCGCTGCCATTTTTGCCTTTGCGCTTGCGGCACGGGGGGTGCTTCAGCCGCTGCGAAGGCTTGGGCAGCATTTCGAGCGTCTTGCGGCTGGAGACCTGTCTGGCAGGGTGGATATCGGGATAAAGAATGAGCTGGGCGCCCTGGCCTGGGGCATTCAGCATCTGCAGGACAACCTGCTGCGTTCCCTGGATGTTGTGCGCCGTGGCGTGCTGGCCATGCAGGAAAGCGCAAGGCATATCGTGGATGGCAACACCGAACTGAGCAGCCGGACGGAGCAGCAGGCTGCCGCGCTGCAAGAGACCGCCGCCAGCATGGAACAGCTTGCCAGTACCGTGCGCCAGAATGCCGACAATGCCCGCCAGGCGAACCAACTGGCATCGGCGGCGTCCGATGTGGCGCAGCGGGGCGGCAAGGCCGCCGGTGAGGTGGTCGCCACCATGGCAGGCATCTCGGCAAGTTCGCGCAAGATATCTGACATCGTCGGCGTCATCGACAGCATTGCATTCCAGACCAATATCCTGGCGCTGAATGCGGCTGTCGAAGCCGCCAGGGCCGGCGAACAGGGCAAGGGCTTTGCGGTGGTGGCGTCCGAGGTGCGGGCGCTTGCCCAGCGCAGCGCCCAGGCGGCAAAGGAAATCAAGCTGCTCATCGAGGATTCCGTGCGCAAGGTGGCGGAAGGCTCTGTCCAGGTGGAGCGCGCCGGTGAAACCATGGAGGAGATTGTGGCCTCTGTGGCGCGTGTGACCGACATCATGGGGGAGATCTCAGCGGCAACGGCGGAGCAGTCTTCGGGAATAGACCAGATCAACAGGGCTGTCTCGCAGATGGATGCAGTCACGCAGCAGAACTCCGTACTGGTGCAGGCGGCAGTGACGGCGGCTTCAGGCTTGCACGAGCATGTGCGCGCAGTGGATGGCGCATTTTCCGGATATCGCACCGCCCAGCTGGTCGATGCCAGCGTGTGCGAAACCGCCGGCGACCCCGCCGGATCGCCAAGGCAAGGCCGCGCTCCGGCTGCGGCATTGGCCCAGCCCCGCATTCCGGCGGCTGTCCCGGCCACTCGCCATGCGCCTCAAGATATTCCCGCCCCCGCAGCCAAACCCATCGCCATGCCGCAGGCGGCTGGGAGGCCGGCAAGACAGGCGGCAGCAAGCGCCGATGATGAATGGGTCGAGTTCTGATCATTACACCCCTATAAATTCTCCAGAGAAGTCATGAAGTCCAATTCAATGAGCAGCCTGCCCGCAGGCACTATGCCGGGGCGCCGCCGCATGCGCCCGCTCGCGTTTCGTGAGGCCAGGATCAGCACCATATTGATGGCGGTGCTGGCCATATTTCTGATGCTGTTGATCGCAGTGGGAGGGATGGGAGGCTGGTTCCTGTCGCAAAGCGTCCAGAAAATGAGCGCCATGGAGCGCCAGAATGGGCGCGCGGATCGTGTCCGTGAAATGGGCATGGCCATGATGGATGTGCGCGTGGCGCTGCTGGTGGCGGCCAACTATCAGGAGCAGTCCGACAGGCGGGAAGATGCCGACCTGGCCGATGTATCAGGCAACATGCTCAATGGCGCCGAGCGCAGGCTGCAGGATATCCAGCGGTTGTATGAGGCGTTCCGCGGGGACAGCGCCGAGACCGACGAGGGTCGCAGGCTGGCCACCCGCATCATCAGTGCTTACCAGCCCTATCTGGACGATGCCGTGGGGCCCATGCTGGAGGCATTGCGCAGAAGCGACTACGCCTCCTTCTATTACATCAACAATGAGTTCGGCATCGCCCGCAGCATGGCATTCCAGCAGGCCGTCGAAGGGTTCACCCGCTATATCGGCGAGGAATACCAACGGCAGTACCTGGCTGCGGAAGCGGGGTTCCGTACCGCGGTAGCCACCATAGGCGCCTCTCTGGCGCTGGGGTTGGCGCTGATCGTGGCCATGCGCCTGGTCTTTGCGCGTGTGGTGGTCCGGCGTCTCATTGAGGCGGGCCGGCACTTTGACCGCATTGCGGATGGCGATCTGACCGAACGGATAGAGGCGGGGGCGAACAATGAGATCGGGCAGCTCTATGAGTCCCTGCGCCGCATGCAGGAAGGCCTGATACGAACAGTTGGCGTGGTGCGCCAGGGGGTGCGCGAGATTACATTGGGCTCGCGCGAGATCTTTGTCGGCAATACCGACTTGAGCAGCCGGACTGAGCAGCAGGCCGCTTCGCTGCAGCAGACTGCGGCCAGCATGGAAGAGCTGGCCAGCACAGTGCGTCAGAACACCGAGAATGCGCAGCAGGCCGACGCATTGGCCAAGAATGCATCGCGGGTCGCCGAGCAGGGGGGCCGGGCCGTGTCGGAAGTGGTGCAGACCATGCAGGAGATTTCCGATGGCTCGGGAAAAATGGCCGAGATTGTGGGCGTGATCGACGGGATTGCGTTCCAGACCAATATCCTGGCGCTGAATGCCGCTGTGGAGGCTGCGCGCGCTGGTGAGCAGGGTAAAGGTTTTGCGGTGGTGGCCGGCGAGGTGCGTTCGCTGGCGCAGCGCAGTGCGCAGGCCGCCAAAGAGATCAAGACGCTGATCGAGGCATCTCAGTCCAGAGTGCAGGCCGGCGCCCGCCAGGCAAGCGAGGCCGGCCAGATCATGCGGGATGTGGTGGGTTCGGTCCAGGGGGTGACCACCATCATGGCCGAAATATCTTCCGCATCGCGCGAGCAGTCTGACGGCATAGAGCAGGTGAATCAGGCGGTGGCTCAAATGGATGGCGTCGTGCAGCAGAATGCCGCACTGGTGGAACAGGCCGCCGCGGCTGCCGGCTCGCTGCAGGAGCAGGCGGGCCATTTGTCTGATGCAGTGGCGGTGTTTCGCGTTGCCCAGGACGAAGTGATCGATGTTGCAGGCAAGACGCCCCAGGTCAAGGCGCTTGCTCTTGAGGACACACAGGATACGCTGCTGGCATAGGACGCTGGCCCAGGGGGGGCGTCAGCCCCCTGCCAGGGCCAGGGAAAGCCGGGCCATGGCCTTGTAGGCCGAGTCGAACAGGCGTGCAAGGAATGGCGCCGTCTGCGGCAGCACAATGCAAAGCAGGACTAGGCCGGAGAGCAGGCTTACGGGAAAGCCGACGGCGAATACTGACAGCTGCTGTGCTGTACGGTTCAGTATGCCCAGCGCAAGATTGATGGTCAGCAGTGTAATGATGAGCGGCAGCGCAAGCAATATGCCATAGGTCGCCACCTGGCTGCTCCATGCGAACAGCACCCCCCACCCCCTGATGTCGAGCCAGCCCGTGCGTATGGGCATGGTATCGAAACTGTGTGCGAGGCATCCCAGCAGCAACAGATGCCCGTCGATAGACAGGAAGGTCAGCATGGCCAGCAGATTCATGATGCGAGACAGCACGGCAGTATTGCCGCCGGTTCCGTGATCAAAGAAGGAGGCGAATGACAGCCCCATCTGCAGGCCAATGATTTCGCCAGCTGCCAGGACAGCGGCAAACGCAAGCCTCATTACCAGCCCCAGGGAAATGCCGATCAGTACCTGTTGCGCGGCCAGCAGAACGCCCGCGTAAGAGCCCGGCGATATCGGGGGCGGTGAGCCGAGTGTCGGCGCCAGCGCAACGGCCATCAATGCGGCGACGCCAATCTTGAGACGAACGGGAACGGTTGATTCGCCCAGCACAGGCGCGACGCCGATCAGGGCCAGAATGCGCAGGAACGGCCAAAGAAATGCATTCGTCCAGTCGTGCAACTGGCCAATATCAAACTGAATCATTGTCGGAGCGCGGCGCCTTGCCACGGATGATGAGGTGGCGGCGCCTCAGGAAACCAGCCCGGGAATTCCGGAAAACAGCATATGCAGATAGTCGACCATCGCCTCTATCAGCCAGGGGCCGAGCATCGCCAATGCGGCCCCCGTGGCCAGGAGCTTGGGAATAAAGGATAGGGTCATCTCGTTGATCTGGGTTGCAGCCTGGAAAATGCTGATCAGCAGCCCGACGACCAGCGTGACCAGAAGCAAGGGGCCGGCCATGACAAGCGCGAGCTTCATGGCCTGGTAGGTCATGGACATGACGGTTTCCGGGGTCATCGCCGCCTTCCCATGGGGACATTGCCAGTCGCGTGCCGCGCGGTGGTCGCTGGCAACACGGCCAGCCAGTGGAGTGTTTTCATTGGTGGAAGCTGCGCGCCAGCGAGCCAAGCAGCAGATGCCAGCCGTCGGCCAGGACGAACAGCATGAGCTTGAACGGCAGGGAAATGGTGACCGGCGGAACCATCATCATGCCCAGGGCCATCAAGACGCTGGCCACGACCAGGTCAATGATGAGAAATGGAATGAAGATGCTGAAGCCAATCTGGAATGCGCTTTTCAGCTCGCTGGTGACGAACGCGGGCACAAGCACACGCAGCGGGGTTTGACCGGGGTGCTGGATTTCTGGCGTACCCGCCATATTGGCGAACAGGGCAAGATCCGCCTCTCGTGTCTGATTCATCATGAAGGTTCGCAAGGGGATGGAGCCCTTGTCCAGTGCCTGCTGGAAGGTGATGCTGCCTTGCGAAAGCGGCACATAGGCTTCCGCATGGATGCGGTCAAACACCGGGGACATGGCATACAGGGTCAAGAACAGGGCAATGCCGATCAGCACCGAATTGGGCGGCGAGTTTCCGGTTCCCAGCGCATGCCTGAGCAGCCCCAGGACAATGATGATCCGGGAGAAACCGGTCATCATCAGTATCATGGCCGGCAGGAAGGACAGCATCGTCAGCATCACCAGTGTTTCGATGCTGAGCGACCACGTTTGGCCGCCATCCGCCTGGGGCAACAATGACGCCGAAGGAAGCGCCAGCTGTGCCTGTGCCGGCCCGCCAGCCAGCATTCCGAGCAGCAGTGCGGCTGCGGCCAGTGGCGGCACGGATGGGCGCGAACGTCCTGGCGCCACCGGGACAGACAGTGTGGGCATGCCGGGTCTGGACATCAGCGCTGCTCCAGCTTGCCGGAAAGGGTTGCGGGAAAGCACGCCGGAGCCTGGCTGGACACGGTGGAGTCATGCCCTGTTTGCGCTTTCAACTGGCCAGGCATGACATGCAGGAGCGAAATGCTGTTTGGGCTGGCGCCGAGCAGCAGGCGGGTGTCCTCGATCTCCACCATGATGATGGACAGCCGGGGATTGAGGCTGTGCGTCCCCAGGACTCTGAAACAGCCTGGCCGGGCGGGACGAAGCCAGCCGGTGCGGCGCAGCACCCATGCTGTGGCGAGTATGGCCCCGACAACGCATGCCAGGCTTGCGGCGAGCTTCAGCGCCGACGATGCATCCATCTCAGCGCTTTCCATTCAGCCTGCTGATGCGATCGGATGGCGTAACGATATCCGTGATGCGAATGCCGTACTTATCGTCTACCACGACCACTTCGCCCTGGGCGATCAGGTAGCCGTTCACGAAAATATCCATGGGCTGCCCTGCCAGGCCATCCAGTTCGACGATGGAACCCTGCCCCAGTTGAAGAATATCCTTGATGGCCAGGCGCGTGCGGCCCAGTTCCACCGAGAGCTGGACGGGAATGTCCATAATCATGTCGATATCGCCCTGGCCGTCGTATGGCGCGCCCTCCAGCGGCTTGAATATTGCCGCATGCGCCTGGCCGGCCAATTGCGGGTCGGCGCCCGCCTGTGCATCGTTCTGCTCGGCCAGGGCCGCCGCCCAGTCGTTCTCCGGGCTTTCCGCCAGGCTGTCGTCGGCAGCCGTTTCCTTGGAAGTATCTGTCATATTGCGGGCTGTCAAAAGTGATCAGTATTGGGTTGGTTCAGGATGCGTGTCACGCGCAGGGCATAGCGGCCATTGGATGTGCCATAGCTGCATTCGATCACGGGCACGGCGCCCACATGGGCACAGATGGCGGGCCTGGGTTCCACGGGAAGTATGTCGCCAGCCTGCAGCTTGAGCAGCCGTGCGATGCTGGTGTTGATGTGTGCGAATTCAGCGACCATTTCCACCTCGGCATTGCGTATCTGGCTGGACAGCTGATGCGTCCAGCGCTGATCAATGTCGCCCGCCGACGCCTCCTGCAAGGGGCGCGTGAGCAGGTCGCGCACAGGCTCGATCATGGAATAGGGCAGGCAAATATTCAGGTTGCCGCCGGATGCGCCCAGTTCGATGTTGAAGGACGTGGTCACCACGATCTCGTTGCCGCTGGTGATGCTGGCAAACTTGGTATGCATTTCGGAGCGGATGTACTCGAATGAAATGGGATACACCTGCGCCCACATTTCCGCGTAGCTTTCCAGCGTGAGACTGAGCAGGCGCCTGATGATGCGCTGCTCGGTGATGGTGAAATCGCGGCCTTCCACCCGCATGCTGTAGCGCCCGTGGCCGCCGAACATGCTGTCGATCACGAGAAAGACCAGGTTGGGATCAAAGGTGAAAAGCGCCGCGCCGCGCAATGGTTTCATTGCCACCATATTCAGGTTGCTCGGCACCGGCAGGTTGCGCTCGAAATCGGAGTATTTCTGGATGCGTATGCTGCCGACCGTGATGTCGGCGTTGCGCCGCATGAAGGAAAGCATGGTGCTGCGCAGGCGGCGGGCAAAGCGCTCATTGATCAATTCGAGCGTCTGCATCCTGTGCCGTACAACCCGATCGGGCGAGCCGAGGTCGTAGGGCCGGACCCCGTCCATGACGGTGTCCTGGGGAGGATGAGCGGGATGCTCACCGGTTACGCCCGCCAGCAGGGCGTCGACTTCGTCTTGCGAAAGCATACTGGAGTAAGACATGCTACTGAACAACAAAGGCAGTGAAAAGCACGTCCCTGATCTTTGGGCTGCGTGAGGCGGGGAGGTATGCCGCGCTCAGGGCGCGGCCCAGTTTGGCGGCCAGGGCAGACTTGCCATCCCCTGTTTGTATATGTTCCGGGTCCTGTTCCGCGAGCAGCCGCAAGACACGGTCTCGTACCGCCGGGGCATGGTTCTGGATGATATCCGCAGACATCTGATCGTCCAGCCGCAGCGTGATGGCGACGTAAAGCACCCGGTTGCGGTATTCCCCGTTAAGTGTGACGGTGAAGGGCTCAAGCCCGGCAAAGATGGGTTGCTGCGCGGCTGGCTGCGCGGCGGCATCGGTGAGCCTTTCCGCCATGGAGAACTGTCCCGGCTTGGCGTAGCGCATGATGAGCAGGGTCGTACCGACACTGGCAACAGTGAGGAATAGGGCGGCCAGAACGAAACGGATGATTCTGGCAGATGTGCTTAGCTGTTTTTGGGGCATGGCCGGTGGGCGTGTTGATCGGAAATAGTCTTGTCGCTGGGTTGGGCGGGCGTGGTCTTTTGCCTGCCGAAGCCTGGCCGCCATTGTGAGGCATGGCCAGACAGCCATCCGGGCGAAAAGGCGGTCTAATCCGTGTTTGATTTTGCGTTAGGTGTCAGGGTACGAAGTCAGGCGAATATGTCGACTAAACCCGCCTTGACATACCCCGTATGCGGCAAGGAGGCGGATGCCGATGACGCTGGCCCGGATACTGTCTGTGTGTCGTCATGCCGGAAACCGGGCCCAGGCTGCGGCGGGTTTCCGGGGCGGTGGCCAAAGCCCTGTTCCTGATGGCTGATGTCCGCCTGGGCCAGGGTCAGGCCTTGCTGCGAAAGAAGCTGCTGCAATTGCGGCAAGGCATTTTCCACCGCCAGCCTGACTGGGGCATGCGCAGAGGCGAAGACTGCGTGCGCGATGCTGTCGTTGATGTTCAGGGAGATCTGCAAGGGGCCGAGTTCCGGCGGGTTGAGCTGCAACTGCGCAGTGTGTGTGCCGGTCGCGTGCTGGCGCAGCAGTGCGGTCACCTGCCGCCCAAAGTCTTCCGGCCACTGCTCGGCATGCAAGGGAGCCGCAATGGCTCTGGCGGGCGATGAAAGAGATGGGGTGTGCGGCAGTAACTGCGCTGCTGAATAGCTCGCCGGCATTCCGGCTGGCGGCGATACGTTTGCATCGGGAATCGCCACTGTGGCGGCGGGTGGCGGCATATTGCCGCTTTCTTGGGCGGGGCTCGTGCCATGTTGCGGCAGGCCGGGGCTGGCGCTGGCGTGGTGCACGGGCGAAGCGGCCATCAACGCTGTTTGTGCTCCGCGAATAGCGTCAGCAGGCACAGGGCCTCTGCTGCTGCGCAGGGCAAGTGGCAGAGACGGCGGTGAAGCCTGGGCGCGTGGCTCGCTGTTGCCTGGTGCGTTGATGTTTCTGGATGGCATCTGGGCGGCTGGAATATTCCGACCAAGTGATACGTGGGTGCTCAATGCCGCCTGTGTTGCGCCGTCTGCCGTCGTTTGCGCCTGCTCGTTGATGGCAGGCCCGCGCGGGCTTGCCCCGCCTGCGGGCGCTTGCGCCTGGGGCATGGCCAAGCCTGGGTCAAGGGCATTGATGTGCCGCATCAGCTCATGCACTGTCGAAGGCTGCGGCAGCCGGGGTTTTTCCTGCTGCACGCCTTCCCTGATGTCCCCCATGTTTTCCGGGATCTCATCCGCGCAGCGAGCGCTGTCGGCGGACGGGGGCGTGGATGCCGATTCAGGAGCAGGCATGCTTGCCGAGTGGCCTGGCCGATGCAGTGCGATGTATTCCGCCAGCATGCTCATATGCCCGCATTGCAGCGCCAGCGCATCGGCAAAATGGCTGCCCAACTCGTCAGGAGCGCTGTCGGTGGAAGGTGTGGTGCGCGATGGTGTCTCGAGCCCTGGTATGGAGATAATATTCATAGGCGCACTTGTCAGTGTGGTTGTCGGGCGCGGCGGCTGTGCTGGATGGACGATAACTCTTCATATGCGCGCTGTTCAGCCTTGTTCCGGCGCAAGACGCGGGCCTGGGCCACGCGCGCAGCAAGGGCTTCCAAAGCCTTGAGCCTGCCATGCCTGCCGCGCCATTGCCGGCGGCATGCCGCCATATTGCTTTTCTGTTCAGACAAAACCCTATTCTGTTGCATGATGGCATTGTCCAGCGTGGCGATAAACAAGGTGAAATTCGCGTAGTTCGAGGCTGTCATGCCCATCTGTCTGGCCCGTGCCAGACGCGTGGTGTAGTCGGCCCGATAGCCGCGCAGCCTTTCAAGCTGCGTGCGCGCATGCCTGTCATGCTCCGCCTGCCGCGACAGTTGTCCTGCAGCCTCATTGAGATCGCGGGTAGCCAGCTCAATCAGGGCCGCCAGTATTTTGCTGTCAGTCATGGGGCGGATTCGGGCGGCTGGCAGCCAGCTTCGCCTGCTTCGTCGCCCAGCGCCTGGCCAAGCCCGGATACGGCGGATTCATAACTGCATGCTGTGCAAACGTCTTGCCGCAGATAGGCTTCCAGCCGCGGATACAGCGCAATGGCATGGTCCACCAGCGGATCGCTCCCAGGCACATAGGCGCCCACAGCGATGAGGTCGCTGTTGCGCTGGTAGCGCGCAAACAAGGCCCTGAAACGGTCTGCCTGCGCAAGTTGGCCGGGGGGCGCTATCCCCGGCATCACCCGCGAGATGGATGCGCCGATGTCGATGGCGGGATAATGGCCGGATTCCGCCAGGCTGCGCGACAGCACGATGTGGCCGTCGAGAATGGCGCGGGCCGTGTCGGCAACCGGGTCCTGCTGGTCGTCGCCTTCAGTCAGCACGGTGTAGAACGCTGTGATGGAGCCCGCGTTTTGCCCGCTTTGCGCCGCGCCATTGCCTGCGCGCTCGACCAGCGAAGGCAGGCGCGCGAACACAGAGGGCGGATAGCCCCTGGCTGCTGGCGCTTCCCCCATGGCCAGCCCAATCTCGCGCTGCGCCATGGCGTAGCGGGTGAGGGAATCCATGATCAGCAGTACATGGCGGCCCTGATCCCGGAAATATTCCGCAATGCGCGTTGCATAGACAGCGCCCTGTAGCCTGAGCAGGGGGGAGACATCGGCGGGCGCAGCCACGACAACGGCTCTGCGCAAGCCTTGCGGCCCCAGATTGGTTTCTATGAATTCCCTGACCTCGCGGCCGCGCTCGCCTATCAGGCCCGCCACGATAATATCGGCCTGCGCATGGCGGGCCATCATGCCCAGCAGCACGCTCTTGCCCACCCCCGAACCCGCAAACAGGCCGATGCGTTGTCCGCGACCCACAGTCAGCAGGCCATTGATGGCGCGCACGCCAACGTCCAGCACGCTGTCGACAGGGGCTCGCTGTAGCGGATTCAAAGGCAGGGCGGCAAGCGGCGCCGTGCTGGCGCGCGCCAGATCGCCAAGGGTATCCAGCGGGCGGCCAGCCGCATCGAGCACACGCCCCAACAGATGATCACCAACAGGCAGTTGGCGGGGCAGGTAGGTACTGCGGGCAGGCGCGTTATCAATGCCAGCATGCGGGCCGATAGTCTCGACTGGCCATACGCATGCGCCTGGATGCAGCCCTGTGATGTCGCCCATCGGCATGAGACAAAGGTTCTGGCCGCGAAACCCTACCACTTGCGCCTCGATCAGATAGCCGGCATCCCGCCGCATCCCGATCTCGCAGGGGGCGCCAATGGGCAAGTACAGCCCCGTGGCTTCAAGCACCAGCCCTGTTGCCTGCACCAGGCGGCCACGCTGCCGCCAGGGAGGGAGCGAGGAAATATCGCTGGCATGCTGCGTGAGCCGGGCTCGCCATCGCATGCCCGCTGTTGCGCCGCCTGGGTTTTTCTCATTCACGCCCGGACCCTCGGTCCAGGCTGGCAAGCACACGCTGCCAGCGTGTTGCCAGTGTGGCATCTATGCTCCCAAGAGAGCTTGAAACAATGCAGCCGCCCCGCTCGATATGCTTGTCGGCCCGCAGCGTCCAGCGTGCGGGCTGCGCCTCGATGGCGAGCAGTTCGCGTGCCAGCGCTTCGTCGTCCGGGTGTACGCTCAGGGCCAGCGTGACGGCATCGTCGGGGCTTTCCCGCAGGATTGCGCGCAGCAAGGGGCGCAAATGGCCCGGATGTTCCGCCAGCTCGTCTTGCAGAATGTGCTCGGCAATGCGGATGGCCAAAGACAGCAGGGCATCGCCGGCTTCTTCCTCCAGTGCCGCGATAGATGCGACGCAGCTGTCCGCGAGCGCGCGCATCCGGTCAGCCTGTGCGCGCCCGGCGGCACGGCCTTCGGCTATGCCGGTTTCATAGCCTTGCCCGTGTCCTTCACCATAGCCTTGCCTGTGCCCGTCATCATAACCTTGCGTGAACCCCGAGGCATGCCCTTGCTCGTAAGCCTGGGCCGCCGCTTCGGCGATTGATTCCGGGCTCAATGCGTCGCCAGCTCCTGGGGCGGGAGCGGCAATGGGGCTGGCCTCCTGCGGCGCCATGACCATCTCAGATGCCGCCTCGGTCTCGGAGATCTGCCGGGCGGCCTTGTCTGCCGCGGATGCCGCCAGCGGTTCAGGCCGCCAGGGTTCCCATCCAGGGCATTCGGCACGGCCCATTGCGTCAGACATAGTCTTCATTGGCCAGGCCACTCAGGCTGAACTGACCCGCTTCGGCCAGCCGGCGGGCAATCTGGACGATACGCTTCTGCTCCTCTTCCACCTTGGATACGCGGATCGGACCTTGTTCGCGAAGATCGTCGCGCAGCATGTCTGCCGCGCGTTTCGACATATTCTGGAAGAACTTGTCGCGCAGGGAGTCGGGCGCGCTTTTCAGCGCAATGGTCAAGGCAGCCGTATCGACCTCTTTGAGTATGAGCTGGATGGCGGCATCTTCCAGATTGGCGAGGTTGTCAAACACGAACATTTCGTCCACGATGCGCTGGGCCAGATCCGCATCCAGTTCGCGCAGGCTGGCCACCACTGCCTCTTCGTCTGCCGTGCTCATGAAATTGATGATTTCGGCGGCGGTTCGCACACCACCCATCTTGCTGCGCTTGGCGCTCTGGCCCGAAAGCATATCGTTGAGCACTTCAGTAAGCTCATGCAGCGCCGCAGGCTGCACACCCCCGAACGTGGCAATGCGAAGCATCACATCATTGCGCAGCCGCTCATTGAGCAAGGCCAACACCGAGGAGGCGCGATCCCGTTCCAGATGTACGAGAATCGTGGCAATGATCTGTGGGTGTTCGTCGCTGATAAGTTCCGCAACACTGTTGGCGTCAAGCCAATTCAAGGCATCTATCCCGCTGCCGTCGTCTCCCGCATCCAGTATGTCCTCGATCAGGCTGGCGGCGCGGTCATTCCCGAGCGCCTTGGTCAGAACTGTGCGGATGTAGTCATCGGTGCCGAGCGTCACCGCCAGAAATTGGTCAGCCTCCTGGCGAAACGCCTCAAGCACCGCGTCCACATCGCCGCGCGTGACATTTCGCAGCCCCGCCATGGCGCCGCCTATGCACTGCACCTCCCGCGCGCTCAGGTGCCTGAATACTTCCGCCGCGGCATTTTCACCCAGCGACATCATCAGAATGGCGCAACGCTCCAGCCCGACGTCAACGGTTTCCATCTTTTTCCTCCATCCATGAGCGCAGTACCATGGCAACGGCGCGCGGGTCCTTGACAGCCATCTCCTGCGCCGTCTTGAGATTCTCCTCGTGGCGGCTTACCGCCGCCGCAAGCGCTTCGGCGGCCCGTGTTTCCGCCTGGTCCCGTTCCTTGCGGGCGGCCTCTGCCTTGCGCCGCGCTTCGCTGCGGGTTTGTTCTTCCTTGATTCGCCGTGAGACAGCCCGCCACAGCAGATAGCCGCCCAGCGCCAGCAGCATGTAGCGCAGACACTGCATGGCATAGTCCAGGTACAGAGTGTTTTGCCAGAATGGCGGGTCCCGGTCTTCCATATCGGTGAAGCGGCTGTTCACGACCGTCAGGCTGTCGCCCCGGTCGGCGGAATAGCCCATGGCTTGGCGGACAAGCGCTTGCAGCTTGGCCATATCCTCGGCGGGCAAGGGTTCGGGGCCATCGTCGCCATGCCGGTAGTTGATGACAACGGCGGCGGACAGGCGGCGCAGGGTTCCCAGTGGCTGCCTGACATGGCTGATGGTTCTGTCCACCTCATAGTTGATCGTCGCATCGCTTCGGCTCGACCCGCTTCCCTGGTCGCGGCCGTCACGCGCCGGTGCGGCCAGGGCCGGATTCGATGCGGCGGTATTGCTGTGCTGGTCAGATGGCGGCTGGTCAATGGGCGCCGTTGCGTTTGCTGGAGGCTGATTGCTGAGTGCGCCGGGAATGCCTTGTGGCGGATCGACATTGTGCTGCGATGATTCGCTGGTCTGCTTGCTGCGCACCGAGGCCTGTCCGGGCGTTTCGTTCGGGCGGTAAACCTCCGAAGTCTGCTCGCGCTGGGAAAAATCCATGTCTGCGCTGACCTGTGCCCGCACGTTGCCCGCGCCAACCAAAGGGTTGAGCAGAGTCAGGATGCGCTGCACTGTCCGCTGTTCGATATCATGGGCAAGATTGCGCTGTGTGCGCTCAAGGCCGGCATCTCCGGGTGGGGACGACAGCAGGCTGCCATCCTGGTCCACCACCGATACATTGGCCGCATTGAGGTTGGGCACACTGGACGATACCAGCCAGGCGATGGCGCGCACCTGTGCCTCGTTCAGTACGCGGCCTGGATACAGGCTCAGCAATACCGAGGCGGTCGGGGGCTGGCGATCACGAACAAACACCGTTTCCCGAGGGAGGGCCAGATGCACCCGTGCAGCCTGCACGGCATGCAATGTCTGGATGGAGCTGGCCAGCTCGCCTTCCAGCGCACGCTGGAAATTCACTTGCTCGGTGAACTGGCTGGCGCCGAAGCGGGGGTGATCAAGCAGCGCGAACCCCGCTTCGCTGTTGCGCGGCAAACCCTGCTGGGCGAGCTGCAGCCTGACTTCATGCACCCGGTCGGCGGGTACGAGTATGGCCTGGCCGTCGCCCGACAGCCTGTACGGGATATTCTGCTGGCCCAGCGCGGCCACGATATTGCCCCCGTCCCGGTCTTCGAGGTTGGAGAACAGCACTTTATATTCAGGGCTGCGCAGCCATAGCAGGGCGGCAACGGCAACCGTCACGATGGCTGGCACGGCAGCCAGTTGCACAGGCCTGGGCCAGGTGGCGGGCTTGGCCGCCGCGTCCAGGAATCGCTTCCAGGTATCTGGAAAATTCATTTAGAACCCTCTTTGCAGAATGGGTGAAGGCATGTTCGACGTGAATAATGATTTGGCTGGATCCGCATGCGGGAGGGGCAATAAAAAGCGAGGCTGAATTATTGCTGTGCGCCGTTGTGCGAGACGCGATGAAAAACAGCGATATTTGCCCTCAGACGGGGCGGTGGCGCCCTATACAGCCGATGTACATTGCAGCGATGACGATCAAACCTGTTCCCGCAATCGAGAGCGTGCTTGTACAGATGCGCGCCATGTCCCAGGCTGCTGCCTTGTCGCCTGCACTGCCAGATACGCCTATGCCGCAGGGCGGCTTCGCCTCAGAGCTGTTGCGTTCGCTGAACCGCGTGTCGTCCATCCAGAACCATGCCGCCCGGCAGAGCAGGAATTTCACGCTGGGCGCGCCCGACGTGTCCCTGAATGATGTGATGATAGACCTGCAGAAAGCCGGCCTGGCGTTCCAGGCGGCCATACAGGTGCGAAACCGCCTGGTGTCCGCCTACCAGGAAATTGCCAGCATGCCTGTCTAGGTGCCGATGCCGGTGCTGCTGCCGGTGCCGGTGCTGGTGCGCCAGGCGTCGCCGATATCGGTCAGCAGGCGCTCGGCCAGGTCAAGCCTGGCGGCATCGTTGTTCAGATTGGCCAGCATCAGGTTGCGGATCACGAGTTCATAGACGGTCAAAAGGTTGGCCGCCAGCTCGCCGCCCGCCTCGCGGTCGACACTCGTCTTCAGGCCGGAGTCGACAATATCTATGGCCCGCGAAATGGCAAGACCCCGGCCTTCTATATTGCCCTGCCGCATGTGCAGGCGCGCCTTGAGGATGGCGGCCTGGGCGCCATCAAAGAGCAGCGTGATCAGGTGCTGCGGGCTGGCGCCCAGCACCTGGGTCTGCAGCCCGATATCCGCATAGGCGCGGCTGGCCATTTTCCCGGCTGAGGCATTCGTGGGCCGGGCGGTCATCGCTTGTCGTCCAGGCGCCCCAGCATGGAGAGCTGTTGTGTCAGATAGCTGCTGACGGCGTTCATTCTTGCAAGCGTGGCATCGAGCTGCACGAACTGCTTGCGGTAGAGTTCCATTTTTGCGTCTATGCGCGCAGACGCAGTGTTGTATTGCCGGTCAAGCTCTTTCAGCCGCGCGGACATATTCTCGCTGGCCTGTGTCAACTGGCCGGCGCCACGGCTGTGGCGCTGCGCCGCCGCGGCGATGGCACTGCCAATGCCACGCTCGCCCGCCAGAAATGCCTGTACGTCGTCCGGGTTGCGTTTCAGCGCACTGGATAGCTTGCCGCCATCGATGTTCAGTTTGCCATCGGAAGGGTTGGTGGTGATGCCGATCTGGGCCAGCGTGCGCAGCGCCTTGCCGTTCGGAGACGCGTTCAGGGCGCGGCGCATCTCGGCCTGTATGCCGCGCGCCAGGCTGTCGCCCGCCAGCGGGCTGGCTGTCTGGCTCCCGGCATCATACGAGGTAAGAGATCTTATGACGCCTTGCAGGCCGTTATAAGCGTTGACGAATGCTTCCACGGCGGTTCGGGTGGCGTCATGGTCTGTGGCGACTGTCAATGTGCCGCTGGCGCCCTCACGGGCCAGGGTGAGCGATATACCCTCGATGGCCTTGTCCAGGACATTGTTCTCGCTGGACACCGCAATGCCATTGATAAGGACCTCGGCGCGCTTCGCAGGTGTTTCGGCCAGACTGCCGGCATCGCTGCCAAACCCCAGCAGCGTCTGGACTGCTGCCGCATCCGTGCCAGGTTCCGCCGCAGCAACGGATATGGCGCGTACAGCCGCGTCAGTGCCCATGCCGGCGGCTGCCAGCATCAGGCGGTGGGGCTTGGCGCTTCCATCGTTGACAAGCGTGGCGCTTATGCCTGCTTGCGAGGCGCCGTTGATGGCGCTGGCGATGCCTTGCAGGCTGGTGTCCGGGCCGGCGATCGCTATGGTTTGCGTGCTGCCGTTGGCGAGCGTGATGGTCAGGCTGATTGCCCCATTCGAGAGCGCGGCATTGCGCTCCGCATATCCGGCGCTGGTCAGCGTCTGGCGGGTGGCCAGCTGTTTGACCTCAATGCGATATTCGCCCGGCGAGGCGGAGGCTGATGCAACGGCCGTGATTGCATCACCGTCCACTGACGCCTTCACCGCGCCGAATGTCGCAGGTTTTGCCATTTCGCTGGCTGCCGCATGCAGCGTTTCGACGGCCCCCTTGATTGCCCCATAGCCGGACAGCCTGCTTTGAGCCGTGGAGGCGCGTGTGCGAATCAGCTTGAGCGCTCCGTTCTCGCTGCCGCGAAGATTGTCGAGAAGCTGATCAAGGGGAAGCCCCGAGCCAGCGCCTATGGATGATATGGCCATGTTTGCTACCTTGTGCGATGGAATACCGGTTTTACGGTACGCGGAGATGATTCTTTAACAGCGGAAACTGCGCATCAATTCGTGTACTGCTCTGTTCAACAGGGGCGGCGGCGGGAGCGGACAATAAAGCGTCAAGAGTATTTATACGTATGTCATCCGCATGTGCAGTACCGAAGATCGTTTAGTCAGGCAGCACATTCCCCTGGTGCGGCGCCTGGCCTTGCAACTGGTGGCGCGGCTGCCTTCCAGCGTGGAACTCGATGATCTGCTTCAGGCGGGGATGATGGGCTTGCTCGATGCCTTGCGGCGCTACCAGAGAATGCCGCAGGCGCAGTTCGAGACTTACGCGGTGCGCCGGATCAGGGGTTCCATGCTTGATGAGCTGCGCTGCCAGGACTGGCTGCCGCGTTCGGTGCGGAGCAAGGCGCGGGATATTGAGCAGGCAATGGCTGCCTTGCATCAGCAGCTCGGCAGGGCTCCCACCGAACAGGAAACGGCAAACGCGCTTGGCCTGTCATTGCGGGACTATCGGACTATGCTGGAAGACGCCTGTGGTGTACAGATCATTCACTATGAGGACATGGGGCGGTCGCAAGAGGCCGCCGATGCGGCGCCCGAGCCGGCGCATGGCCAGGATACGCCGCTCTGGGCGGATAACCCCTTGCAGTGCCTGATGTCGAAAGGCTTGCGCAAGGCACTGGTGGATGCCATCGAGCGCTTGCCCGAACGGGAGCGGCAATTGCTGGCGCTGCAGTTCGAGCATGATTTGAGCCAGAAGGAAATAGCGGCGGTGCTTGGCGTTACCGAAGGGCGGGTATCGCAATTGCGGTCCCAGGCCGTCATACGCATCAGGGCTGCGCTTGCGGGCGGAAGCTGGCATGAAAGTCCAGGCGAGTACATGCTGCACGCACTGCCTTGATGGTGTCTTGCTGATCAAAAAAGCCCTGCGACGGTGCGAGACCGGCGCAGGGCAGGGGGGCATGCCGGGGCTGTTCAGGCCCCTGGCATGTATGGGAACAATCAGCGCAGCAGCGACAGCACGGTCTGGGGAACCTGGTTCGCCTGGGCCAGTACCGAGGTGCCTGCCTGTTGCAGAATCTGCGCGCGCGTCATCTGGGATACTTCGACCGCGTAGTCGGCGTCTTCGATGCGTGAACGGGCTGCGGACAGGTTGGTGATCGTGTTGTTCAGGTTGGCGATCGTGGACTCGAAGCGATTCTGGACCGCACCGAGTTCGCCGCGCAGCTGGTCAACCTTGGACAGCGCCAGATCCAGGGTCTGGAGGGCGTCGGTCGTACGGCCTTCGCGCAGATCGGTCAGGTTGATCTTGGCGACGTCGATGTTGAAGTTGGCCTGGCCCTCGGTGCTCAGGTCTGCCTTGATGGGATCCAGCGCCAGGAACAGTTCCTTGGCCACGCCTGCCTCTACCTTGATGCCGTTGTTTGCAAGATTGGTGATTTCCTGCGCGTCGGAGGTGGTGATGGCGATGCGCGCAAACCAGTTGCCTGCGCCGTCCACCTGGGCTTGGGTGGTAAGCGCGACATTGTTTGCCGCGACGCCGAGGCGGGCAGCCAGGGCGGCGGCGGGCGATCCACCACCTGTGGCCGCAGCCGTGCCCCCGGTACCTGCCTCAGCGGCTCCTGGGACGCCCGCCGCCGCCTGACCGCCAGCCACACCTGGCACGGCCTGCACGCCAGCCGTCCCAGCGGCAGCGGCAGTGCCGGCGGCCGCCGGGGTTGCAGCAGCGGCTCCCATGGTGATGGTGCTTGCCGCAACCTTGGTGGTGACGCCAAATGCTTTCTGGAAGTCTGATTCGGCGGCGCTTGCCGTGGCATTGCCGTCAGCGAGCTTGATCGGCCCCGTCACGTTGAAGGTGGACAGACCGAGCGACTGGGCGTCTATGGTCCTGAGGCCAATGGCGATGGACTCATGGTCGTTGGCGCCTACCTGGATCGACAGCTTGCCAGCATCTTTGCCCAGGACGTTCACGCCGTTGAACTGGGTTTGCGCCGAGACGCGGTTGATTTCACCCAGGCGCTGGTTGATTTCGTCCTGGATGGAGTTCAGGTCCGATGCTTCATTGGTGCCGTTGGCCGCCTGGACCGAAAGCTCGCGAATGCGCTGCAGGTTGTTGTTGATTTCGTTCAGTGCGCCTTCGGTGGTCTGGGCGATGGAGATCCCGTCATTGGCATTGCGGGCGGCTTGCGTCAGGCCTTTGATATTGGCGGTGAAGCGGTTGGCGATGGCCTGGCCGGCGGCATCGTCTTTCGCGCTGTTGATGCGCAGGCCCGAAGACAGGCGCTCGATGGCGGTGCCCAGCGCCGATTGCGACTTGGCCAGATTGCCCTGCGCGATCAGCGAAAGAGAGTTGGTGTTGATGACTGACATGAGGGACTCCTCAAAAATACGATAAATAGACTGCTGCAATGAAGGCCAGGGCGGCTGCGGCGAGCCTGATTCACTTGGGGTGCATGAAACAGGTGCGCCGCATTGTGCAGCCCTGGACCGTATTCATAACGGCGGGAGCGCTCGTGTTCTTTAGTCTCGCGGCCAAAATTTTTTTGCCAAAAAGAAAGCCGGCCTCCTGAGAGGCCGGCTGGATACCGGGGCGCGCGCCTGCGATGCTGTTCAGGCCCGCCCGGCGCCTAGTACAGCACCTTGGGCAGCCAGAGGCCAATCGCCGGGAACAGATAGAGCAGCACGATCGCGATGATCTGTATCCCCATGAAAGGCAGCATGCCCGCAAAAATCTGGTTCAGCGTGACATGGGGCGGCGACACGCCCTTCAGGTAGAAGGCCGACATGGCGACAGGCGGCGAGAGGAATGCCGTTTGCAGGTTCAGCGCCACCAGCAGACCGAAGAACAGCGGGTCTATCTGATAGTGCGCCAGCAGAGGGAGGAAGATGGGCATGAAAATAACGATGATTTCCGTCCACTCCAGCGGCCAGCCCAGCAGGAAGATCACAATCTGGGCAAGAATCATGAACTGCACAGGCGTCAGATCCATGCCCAGCACCCAGCTGTTGATGATCTCCTGGCCTCCCAGCAGCGCGAAGGCGGCGGAGAAAATGCTCGAACCCACAAAAAGCCAGCACACCATGGCGCTGGTCTTGGCCGCCAGGTAGACAGACTCTTTCAGCATGTCCATGTTCAGGCGCCGGTAGGCCAGTGCCAGCAGCAGACCGCCGAATGAGCCCATGGCTGCCGCCTCGCTGGGCGTGGCAAAGCCAAACACAATGCTTCCCAGAACGGCCAGAATCAGTATGGCCAGCGGGAAAAAGGAGCTGAGCAGCATCTTGAAGATTTCAAGCCGGGCATAGCTGAGCATCGCGTAATAGATGATCAGGATGGCTGCGCCGATGCCCAGCGTGATCCAGAACCCCAGGGGAGCGGGGGAGGACATGTCGGCTTGCGCTTCGTCCTGGGCATCTGTCGTACCCTCTGTTGCGGCAGCACTGTCCGTTGCAACGGGTTCCACGCCAGGCGGCTCCGCCAGCCCACCCCCCAGGGACTGAAGCGATTCCGTGCCCGGCGGCTCCGCCAGGCCTCCGAATGAATCATTGCCTTCATAATTCCCGCCCAGTCCCATGGACATGAGTTCGAGCGACTGTGTGGGAGCAGGCGCGGTGACGATTTTGTAGGACAGGCCCATGGCCGCCGCAAAAACCAGTGCGGGCAGCAAGGCAATGAGCATGTGGTGCAGCAGGGTGCCCATGGGGACATCCACATTGCGCCGTCCTTTCATCGCCTTGATCAAGCCCGGCAGGGCGCGGTTGCCGAAGGCCTCGCGCAGGTTCTGCGCGAATTCAGGCAGCGTCACGCGCCGCTGTTCGGGGGTCAACGCAGGCGCCGATTTAGGGCTGATCTTGGCGACGATCATCACATAGAAGACATACAGCAGCGCGAGCATGATGCCGGGGAAGAAGGCGCCGGCATACAGCTTGACCACGGAGACCCCCGCCACCGCGCCGTAGACGATGAGCAGCACCGATGGGGGGATCATGATGCCCAAGCACCCGCCAGCCGTGATGGATCCCGCCGTCAGCCGTATGCTGTATCCCGCCTTGAGCATGGCCGGCATGGCCAGCAGCCCCATCAGGGTGACCACCGCGCCCACAATGCCGGTTGCCGTCGCAAATACGGCGCAGGTGATGATGGTCGCGACCGCCAGCGAGCCAGGCACACGTGCCATGGCCAGATGCAGGCTGTGAAAGAGCTTCTCGATGAGGTTGGCTCGTTCAACCAGATAGCCCATGAAGATGAACAGCGGTACGGCAATCAGCACATCGTTGGTCATCACGGCATAGGTGCGCAGCACCATGAGGTCCAGCGTCTGTTCGATGGCAATCTCCGGGCCCATGCCCCGGTAGGCCAGATAGGTGAACATCACACCCATCCCCATGAGGGTGAAGGCCGTCGGGAAGCCCAGCATGATAGTGACCACGATCAGCGCCAGCATGAGCAGGCCCAGGTGGCCGTTCGTGATATCGGCTGGCGCCGGCATCAGGATGAACAGGCCGATGAGGATGGCGATCAGGATGGAGAGGCCGAACCAGACTTCTTTTCTCATTGCTGGCTCCCTTCGCGTTTTTCTTTTTCGATGAGGGCCTGCTCGGCCTGCATGATGTCGCTGTCGTCGACGCTGACCATATCCTTGAGCTTGTCGACATCAACCTCTTCCACATCCTTGTCGCGGCGGGGCCAGCTGCCCTGCTTGAGGCAGCGCACGCAATACACCACCTCGACGAAACCTTGCAGCAGCAGTGTCAGGCCGGCCAGCGGAATGATGAATTTGAAGGGATAGATCGGCGGGCCGTCGGCTGTGATGGTGGAATGTTCGTTGATCATGTAGGATTCGAGCGCATAGCCGTAGCCGGCCCATGCAAGCGCGATCACTCCCGGAAAGAAGAAGAGGATGTAGAGAGCCAGGTCCAGACCGGCCTGCAGCCTTGGCGGGAAGAAGCCGTACAGTACGTCGCCGCGCACGTGGCCGTTCTTCGACAGGGTATAGGCGCCTGCCATCATGAACAGCGTGCCGTACATCATGTTCATGGCGTCGAATGCCCAGGAATGCGGCGAGGCAAAGGCATATCGGGAGAAGACTTCATATGAGACGAACAGCGTGAGCACCAGGACAAACCAGCCGAACAGCTGGCCTATCCAGGTGTTCACCCGGTCTATGGTGAGCAATATTGCTTGCATCGTAGATCGCACCCTGCAAATAAGAGGCAACGGAGCGGGATGCGGTGCGCGTAGCGGGGCACCGATCCGTGTGAGGTTGCTGGGTCTTGCGTGTTTGATATGGGGCGCCTGCCTGCGCGGCAGGGCAGCTTGCCTGGCGATGCGCCGCCCGTCTCAGAAAGAGGGCGGCGCATCGTCGGGGTCAGCTCTTCGCCTGACGCTTCTTGGCAAAATAGTGGTTATAGGCCATGCGACGGTTGTTGTTGGTGTCCATGTCCCAGGCCACCGCGCGGGATGCGAAGGCGCGTTGGGATTCCTCGATCTCCTTGAAGAGCGGGTTGGTTTCCCCCTTCTTGTCGATGATGGCGTCCCAGGTGGTCAATTGTTCCTGGAGGATGGCATCGGGCGTCTTGTAGAATTTCACGCCGTCTTCCTGCAGCTTGATGTAGTCCTGGGAATAGCGGTCCACCGCCTTCCACGACATGTCGGCCGAAGCCGCCTCCACCGCATTGGCGATGATGGCTTTCATCTTGTCCGGCAGGGCGTTGTACTTATCCTTGTTGAAGATGATCTCGAAGGTTTCAGAGGACTGGTGGAAGCTTTGCAGCATGCACACCTTGGACACGTCCGGGAAGCCGAGCAACCTGTCTGACGATGCGTTGTTGAACTCGGCGCCGTCAAGCAGGCCTCTGTCCAGCGCCGGCACAATTTCGCCGCCAGGAAGGGCATTCACAGCTGCGCCCATGGCCGTGAACAGGTCAATGGCCAGCCCATTGGTGCGGAATTTAAGCCCTTTGAGGTCTTCCGTTTTTGTAATCGGTTTCTTGAACCAGCCAAAAGCCTGGGTGGGCATCGGGCCGCTCAGGAAAGACACGACGTTGCCGCCGATCTGGTCATACAGCTTGACCAGCAGTTCCTTGCCGCCGCCGTACTTGTGCCAGGCAAGAACCATGTTGGCATCCATGCCGAAGGCCGGGCCTGAGGAATACAGCGCCAGGGCGTTCTGCTTGCCGTAGTTGTATCCCAGCACGCCGTGGCCGCCGTCAAGGGTGCCCTTGGACACCGCATCAAGCAGCGCAAAGGCGGGAACGACGGCGCCTGCCGGCAGAACCTCGATCTTGAGTTCACCGCCCGTCATGTCGTTGATCTTCTGGGCAAAGTCGAGGGCATACTCGTGGAAGATGTCGACCGTCGGCCAGGTGCTCTGGAACCGGAAATTGGTGGCGCCCTGCGCCTTGACGATGGATGGGAAACCCATGGACATCGTCGCGGCCGCCCCCGCGGCGGCGCCGCCAAGAAAACGGCGGCGGGACGATGTGGGCTGGACGGGCTTGTGGCCTTTGGGTGAGCTGCTGTTCATTGCTTGTCTCCTGACTTTGCGCTAAGGCTTGTTGTGATGCAACGACTACTGACTCTTTAATGACTGCCGCTGCTTTTATAGGCCAAAGGAGAAGCCATAGTCAACAATTTGTAAGGCAGTTAAAACCCTTATACCAAGATAGCAAAACAGGCTTGAATGGCTGGAGACCTGCGGATTTTCTGGGTGTTTCAGGAATTCTTCAATATATGTAAATCTGACACCTTGATACCTGGAAGGCGAAAATAGGCTGCCGGCGCACCGGCTCAGGGCATGCGCGCAACTGCTATTCCGCCAGATTGCGCGTCACCTTGTGCAGGTGTTGTCCGAATGCCCGCTGGGCGCCCTCGGCATCGCGGGCCTGCAGGCAGTTGTAGATCGCGCGGTGCTCCGCCTCCCGCTCCGCCCGCCGCTGTTCGGTGGCATTGCGTCGCTTCAGCTCGCCCCATTCAGCCAGATTGCGGGCGGCGGTAACGATCTGGTAGATCTCGATGATCAGGCTGTTGTGTGTGGCCTCGGCAATGGCTTGGTGAAAGCGCCCATCCCACGCCTCGAATTCATCCAGCGTCGATGCGGCTTCCGCGCTTTCCAGGGCTTGCCGTATCCGATCCAGATCGGCGCTGTTGGCATGGGCGACAACCAGATCGGGCAGTTGAGGCTCTATCAACCTGCGGGCCTCCATGATCTCGCGCGGGCTGGCGTCCCGGGCAGGACGGGCGGGAAGCGTGCCTGGGTCTGGCGTAGCTGGCGTGGCGGCCTGGGCACCCGCCTGAGGGGAGGTTGCGGGCGGGGGCACTGGGGTGCCAGTTGGCGGAGAGGCTGCGGATTTCTCCGCGATGTATGTGCCGCTGCCCACGATGCGCTCGATATACCCGCGCCCTTCGATACGTCCCAGCGCGGCGCGAATGGCGCCCCGGGTGACCCCGAAACGCTCGGCCAGCGCCCGCTCCGTCGGCAGGCGGTCTCCGGCGCGCAGGCCGCCTGATGCAATCAGGTCCATGAGATCTGCTTCCAGCCGCGCATGGCTGGCGCCAGAATCTGCCTGTGCCGCGACCCTGCCGCCGGCGGCCAGCGGCATGGAAGCGTTTTCCGTGCTGGCGGTCGCCCTGGCTGGCTGCTTGCCTCGCTTCGGAGCGGGTGGGACGGAGCGTGTGTTTCTTCCTGCCATAAAGAGGATATCGGGGGTAGCCCGCAAATTGGTTAACCAATTTGTAAATATACACCATGTTTATACGTTTTGGTTAATATAGGTTGACCAAATTGGTTTGGGGCTGGCAAGATAGCCGCAACACAGCCTGCAATACGGCTGGCCCCGGTTTCCAACTTCTGACCCTTGTTCCCATGACTATCACTCTTTTCATTGCATTGCTCGCCCTTGGGCTTGTCAGCGGCTTCCTGGCGGGCCTGCTGGGCATAGGCGGCGGCATGTTCATGGTGCCCATCCTGACCTATCTCCTGTCAGCCAACGGACTCGATTCGGGGCTGGCGGTGAAGATGGCTATTGCCACCTCCATGGCCGTCATTGTCTTCACTTCTATTTCCAGCGTCCGCGCCCATCACAAGCGAGGCGCGGTGCGCTGGGATATCGTCGCCAAGCTGGCGCCCGGCATCATCCTGGGCAGCCTGATCGGCAGCATAGGTGTCTTTTCGGTGCTCAAGGGTATTTACCTGGCGATATTCTTCGGCGTATTCGTGGCATTCTCGGCAACACAAATGTTCCTGAACAAGAAGCCGCCACCGAGCCGGGAGATGCCCGGAACGGTTGGCCAGTTTGTGGCCGGTGGTGTCATCGGCATGATTTCCGGCCTGGTGGGGGCGGGAGGGGGCTTTATCAGCGTTCCCTTCATGACCTGGTGCAATGTCGCCATACATACGGCTGTGGCCACAAGCGCGGGGCTGGGGTTTCCCATCGCCGTGTCCAACGTGATCGGATACATCGTCTCGGGCTCGTCGGTGCAGGGGCTGCCGCCAGGATCTTTCGGCTACATCTGGCTGCCCGCGCTGGCGCTGATCGCCGGCGGCAGCGTGCTGACGGCCCCTTTGGGAGCCAGGTCAGCCCACAGCCTGCCTGTTGCCACACTCAAGCGCATCTTTGCCTGCCTGCTGTACGTGCTGGCGGTCTATATGCTCTGGAAAGGCTTTTCCAGCTGACCCAGACGCTCGGGCGCGGGTTGCTACAGCAGGCCGCGGCCTGCCAGGTTGCGCATCAACTGCGTAATGCCGAAGGTCCAGGCAGGCGCATCCTCGCTATAGGTCACCTGGTTCACGAGCGCACCCAGCCGGGGCGAGCTGATTCGCACGACATCCCCCGTCTTATGCGTGAAGCCTTCGCCCGGCGCATCCCGGTCCTCCGTCGGGGCGAACAGTGTGCCGGTGAACAGCATGAAGCCGTCGGGATACTGATGATGGCGCCCGCAGGTCTGCGCGGCCAGATCAGCCAGGTCGCGGCTGATCTGGCTGATTGAGCTGTGCCCATCGAGCACAAAGCCATCGCTGCCGCTGACATTCAGGCTGATTTCGAGATTGCGCGCGTCATCCAGCGTAAACCCGTCATCGAACAGGCGTATAAAGGGGCCGATGGCGCAGGATGCGTTGTTGTCCTTGGCCTTGCCAAGCAGCAGGGCGCTGCGGCCTTCGATGTCGCGCAGGTTGACATCATTGCCCAGGGTGACGCCGCGTATGCGTCCCTGTGAATCCACCGCCAGCACCAGTTCGGGTTCAGGGTTGTTCCATTGCGACGCTTTCAGTATGCCGATGGCCTCGCCGCTGCCCACGGACGACAGCACAGGCGCCTTGGTGAATACTTCCGCGTCCGGGCCAATGCCGACTTCCAGGTATTGGGACCAGAGGCCCTCCTGAATCAGATACTTGCGCGCCTGCGAGGCCTCCTCGGAGCCTGGGCGAATGCTTGAAATGGCGCTGCCGATGGCTTTGCCGATTTCCTCGCGTATGCGTGCCGCGTTATGCGGATTGCCCGCCGCCTTTTCCTCGATGACTCGTTCAAGCATGCTGCCGGCGAACGTCACGCCGCAGGCCTTGAGGACCTGCAGATCGCAGGGCGCCAGAAAGCGCGCCGAGTTCCGGTCATTGGCAAGGGTGCTGCGCAGCACTGCATCCAGTTGCCATTGGGCCGCCTCGGGCGCCGCATCAACGATGGCGGAAATATCGTCATGCTCGAGCAGTTGCGACACAGTTGGGAACTGGCGGGTCAGGTCGAGCACCTTTCCCTTCCTGATGGCAACGACGCTGGGTCCATTGTCGCGCGGGTCGAGGATGCGGCCTATCAGCAGCGCGTTTTCATGATCGACGGGAAGCAGGTTGGTATCGGATTGCATAATGGTTCCAGGGATCGGTTTGGTTGAATTCTCGGATCGTTCTGTTCGTCTGTGCATGCGGCGCCGTGAGGCGGGCGTCCGGCATGCGGCATGTCTGCTGAGCCTGCCCGCAGGCTCAGGTGCTGCCCCCCAGTGTCAGCTGTACGCCGACCTTCTGGCGGCGGCCCCTGCCGTCGGCGGGGCCATGGATGATAAGCCGGGCGGCGGCGGCTCCTATTTCAGCCGCGGGAATGCTCACAGTGGTCAGGGACGGGTTGGTTTCGCTTGCGAACTCATAGCCGCCGAACCCGGTGATGGCAATATCCTGTGGTATGCGCAGCCCCTGGCGCTGGGCTTCAAGCAGCGCGCCAGCCGCAAAAACGTCGCTGGTGCAAACCAGCACATCGGCGTCGGGATATTGCTCCAGCGCCTTGTGCAGGAATGTCCGGCCCATCGCCATGGTGTATACCGGCTCATGAAGCAGGACCTGGCGCTTGCCACGGTGGCCGAAAAACTTTCGCAGGCCATAGTTGAAGCCTTTCAGCCTTTCCTCGGCGCGGTTGTCGCCCTCGGTGACAACGCCGCAGAAAACGGGATTCCGATATCCTGACTGTGTCAGGTGCGCCAGCAGGTCGATCAGGGCCTGGCGGTTGGAAAAGCCCACCAGGCAATCGATCGGATTGGCGACCCAGCCCCAGCTTTCGACCACGGGCACCCCGGCGCTTTCCAGCAGCTCCCGCGTCTTTCCGGTGTGGTGCGTGCCGATCATGAATATGCCATGCGGGCGGCGGCCCAGGATGCTGCGCACGATGTCCTCTTCCTTGGCGGAATCATATTCGGTAATGCCGATGATGACCTGGTAGCCCGCTGACAGCAGCTCCTGGGTGAGGCCCTGTACCGTATCGGCGAAGATTGAGTTCGAGATCAGCGGAATGATGGCTGCTATGGTCTTGCTGCGCGAGGAAGCCAGATTGCTTGCCACAGCGTTATGGACGTAGTTGGTGTCCCGGATGGCCGCCAGGACACGCTCGCGCCGCTGAGGGGAGACGGTTTCGGGGCTGTTCAGGACCCGCGAAACCGTCTGGGCCGACACCCCGGCAATGCGCGCCACGTCAATCATCGTGACCGACTGCGAGGGCAGGCGCCTGCGGCCACCTGTACGTACCGGTAGGGAATCTGGCTGCAATGGTTTCGTCATGCGTGCTTTAGGACATATTTTTGTTCGTATGGAGAAGCATCATAACGATATCTGGGCTGCGCAGGCCATTAGCGCCCCTCGAAGACGGGTGTACGCTTCTCCTTGAATGCGCGGCGCCCCTCGTCGGCATCCTGGGTGGCAAAGCAAATGGTCTGCAGGTCGCGCTCATACTGGATGGCGGTTTCCAGCGGCACGGCGTAGGCTGCGCGTGTATTGGTTTTTGCCGTTTGCACCGCGATGGGAGGGCGGGATGCGATCGCCTGCGCGATTTCCCTGGCCAGCGGCAGCAGTTCCTCGCCGGGAACCACCTCGCTGACCAGCCCCCAGGCCAAGGCTGTCGGGGCGCTGACGGGCTCTCCCGTCATGAGCATGCGGGCCGCGTTGGATGCGCCAATATTGTGAGCGAGCATATAGGCCATGCCTCCGCCGCCGATCCAGCCGAGCTTGACCTCGGGTGAGGCAAACCTTGCGGTGTCCGAGGCAATCCGGATATCGCAGGACATGGCCGTTTCAAGACCGCCGCCGAATGCATAGCCGTTGATCGCGCAGATTGCAGGTTTGCGCAGGGCGCGTATGGCATCGCAATAGTCGGGACGGTTCCGGAACACCCATGGGGTGTCGTAGGTATCGAGCTCGGCGATATCGCTGCCGGCGCAGAAAGCGCGCTCGCCCGCGCCAGTGATAATGACGGCGCGGATCTGCTCGTCCGCATTGCATTGCTGCACATGCGCAATGATGGCATCGGCCATTTCCGGCGTCACAGCATTGAGCTTCTCGGGACGGTTCAGGGTGATGGTGGCGATGTGGCCTTCTGTCGAGAAAAGAATGTTGTTCATTATATTCCTTTGGATGTGGCAATGCGATGCAGGTTCTCAAGCCGGGACAGTGCCGCCGATGCGTTGGCGCGCGCGGCCAGAAGCGCGCGCACGGATTCGGAAGCCTCAAGCTGAAAGCGTGTATAGCCGGGAAATCGCGGGCGCACGAATGCGTTCTCCAGCGTTCTCTGCGTGTTGGCATAGAAGCCGTTGTATTCGGCGTCCAGGGTCTCGTCTTCCCAGGCGGCGCGGGCGGAAGGCTGGCCATTGTGCGCGGGGATGAAAGAGACTTGCGTATCGGGGGCCATCAAATGTTCAAGGTGGCGCAGCAAGGCTGGCGTAACCGGGCAGCCTTGCGTTATGGCGATACCTGTGCCGCCGAGCACTGAGCCTATGGCGCCGTCGGGGCCGCCGGGGGCGTCGACAAAGGATATCTGCTTTCCGGGGCTGTGCGGGCCCGCATAATTGACATAGCCATAGACGAGCGGACAGTAGGCGACCTGGTCTGTGGTGCTCATCCCGTGCAGCAGCGCAATCGGGTTTTTGTCCCGCCATGCGGCAGGGCTGTGCGCATGCAGGGACGAGAGCAAATTCCAGGCTGCCGTCATGTCTCCCCCGCTGAACAGCGGCTCCTGAAAGTCTCCCATGCGCGTGCCGAAAGCGTGGGCCATGCTGCACAAGGTCAGAAAGGCATGCGGGCCGGCGAGCGACAGGCAGATGGGATGGCGCTGCGCATAGGTGGGCAAGTCGGCCCATGTCGAGGGCGCCGGGTCTGTCGACAGGTCAGGCCTCCAGGCGGCGACCTGCGTGGCGGCGTCGAGCGGCAGCGCCCATTGGCCTTCGCCATAGCGGTAGCTCGAGAAACTTTGCCCGACAGACTGGGTGCGCCATGCGGCCAGCCGGGACGGACCAAACAGCTTGCCGACATCTTGCAGGCATCCCTGGGCCAGGGCGTCGCCAAGATGGGGATGGTCAATGACCAGCAGGTCATATTCCTGGGCGAGCCTGTCGATGGCGGCCGATTCAAACCCCTCGAGCGGCTGCTTGTCCCACTGGATCTGCAAGCCATCCCGCCGTGCCATTGCCGCCGCTGCGGCCAGGGCATCGTAGCCCCTGGGGTGGTCCCAGGTGAGGCCCCTGAAGCGATGCGTGGATGTCATTGCCGGTTCCCGGCATGCGCCCGGATGGGGGCTTGTTCGTCCAGCGCGGCGCCGGCAGCGGCGGAAGATTCGCCGACGACTTTGCTGGCCAGCAGCTTATCGATTGCGGCGGCTTCCAGGCCGAGTTCGAGCAGGATTTCCCGAGTATGCTCTCCGGCCAGCGGCGCGCCGCGCGTGACCTTTGAGGGGGTGCGGGAAAACTTGATCGGGAAGCCGGGCGTCTTGACCAGGCCTTCGGTGGGATGTTCGTATTCCACAAACGTTCCGTTGAACTGGACCTGGGGGTCATTGATGACATCTTCATAGCTGTACACTGGACCTGCCCATATTCCGAGCCCGTCAAAAATTTCCAGCCATTCGGCGCTGTTGCGCCCCAGCAGTTTTTCGCGCGTAATGGCGTAGATCTCATCCCTGCGCTCGAACGTGTCTTTTTCATCGTCCATCTCGGCCAGGGCGGGCACGTCCAGCGCGGCGGCGAGGCTTTTCATCGAAGGAAAAGCCAGGGTGATATAGCCATCCGCGGTTTTGAATACGCCGTACGGTGCGCGGATATAAACGTGGGCGTGAGGCTCGCTGCTGCGCTGCTGCGACTTGCCTCCCACACTGAATACAGAGAGCTCCTGCATCTGCAGCGCGATGATGGAATCGAGCATATTGACCTGCACAAGCTGGCCCTCGCCGGTCCGTTCGCGATGCAGCAGCGCGGCCAGCACGCCCTCGAATGCCGTCGAGGCAGTGACGGCATCGACCAGGTATTGGCCTGCGGGGGAGGGCGGGTCGCCGGCCCTGCCGGCGGACATCATGGCGCCGCTCATGCCCTGCAGCAGAAGGTCTTGTCCGGGCCGCAGCTTGTAGGGGCCTTCTTCGCCGTATCCGGAAATGGAGACATAGATCAGGCGCGGATTGATGCGCGCCAGCGTCTCATAGTCCACCCCCAGCCTAGGCGCAACGCCGGGGCGGTAGTTCTGAAGAAAAACGTCGGCCTCGCGCACCAGGCGGTACAGGAGCGCCTTGCCGTCGTCCGATTTCAGGTCCACGGCCAAGCTGCGCTTGTTGCGATTCAGGGACAGGAAAGAAACATTGACCTGGTTGCCGCGCGCCCCGCCGGCGGAGACATGTCTTTGCCATTCGCCCGTCACCGGCTCGACCTTGATGACGTCGGCCCCCAGATCGCCAAGGCGCTGGCCCGCAAACGGGCCCGCCATTGCAATGGAGCAATCCAAAACCTTATAGCCTTCCAGAATATTCTTCATGTCATTCCGTCGTATTGAGATTTGCTCCCGCTTACAGGCTTATCCGTTTGCCTGTTTCGGGAGAGAAAAGAACGCAACCTTGCGCATCCAGTGCCACGCCCACCGGATCTCCCGTCTTGAGCGAGGCGTACCCGTTGGCGCTGACAACGATCTCGTTGTCGGCAATGTCTTCACCATGTGCCGTGCGGATATTCTCCAGCGCGACGGTGATCAATGATTCGGCGCCCACGTGTTCGACCAGCACCACCTTCCCAGGCATGGTGCCTGGGGCGGATGGCGGCTCGCAGCGCATGGCATTGGGGCGTATTCCGACGATCAGGTCCTGCTCGCCGCTGTGCGGATCTTGCAGCAAGCTGGCGGGGTCCGGCCCGATGGTCACGCCGCCCGCTTCCAGGCGGCTGTTGGCTGCCCGCGCGCGGATGAGATTCATCGGCGGGGTGCCGATAAAGCGCGCTACATAGGTGTTGTCCGGTTTTTCATAGATCTGGCGGGGTGTTGCGAACTGCTGCACCACGCCTTCACGCATGAGCGCGATGCGCGACCCCATGGTCATCGCCTCGATCTGGTCATGTGTGACATAGACAAAAGTGCCTCCCACTGTCCTGTGCAGCTTGGTGATTTCGCTGCGCATGGTGGTCCGTAGCTTGGCATCCAGATTCGATAGCGGCTCATCCATCAGGAAAACCTCAGGGCGCCGGACCATGGCGCGGCCCAGCGCCACCCGCTGGCGCTGTCCGCCCGACAGCGTACGGGGGTAGCGATCCAGCATGTCGGTCAGCGCCAGCGTGGCGGCGACGCGCTGGACATGTTCCTGAATGCCGGGGTCCCGCTCCAGCCTGCGCTTGGCGAGATAGCCCAGCAGCGGCAGGTGATACCACCAGTGAAAGCGCCGCATCATCAGTGGGAATGCAATATTGCGCCGCACAGTCATATTCGGATAAAGCGCATATGACTGAAAAACAAATGCCATGTCACGTTCGGTCGGCGGCAGGTCATCCACCCGGCGGCCATTCAGATGTATGGCCCCCGCGCTGATGGTTTCGAGGCCAGCCAGCATGCGCAGCAGCGTCGATTTGCCGCAGCCCGACGGGCCGAGCAGTACCAGAAATTCGCCGTCAGGCACGTCAAGGCAGATGTCGCTGACCGCCTGCTTATGGTTGAAGGTCTTGCTTACGCTTTCAAGCTGTATGGATGCCATAAGGCTTGCTTCCTGTATGTCTCATGTTTTATGGGGTCAGCCCTTGACGCTGCCGGCGGTCATGCCAGCCACTACATAACGCTGGGCAAACAGATAGAACACCACGGCGGGCAAGGTATAGATCAGCGCGACTGACATCACGGAGTGCATGGGTGTGCTCAACTCGCCGATGAAGCGGGCCAAGCCCACTGAGGCGGTATGTAGGCTGGAGTCGACGATCAACGTCTGGGCAAAGATGTATTCATTCCAGCCATTGAAGAATGCAATGACGGCTGTGGCGGCGAGCGTTGGGGCGATGATGGGTGTGACCACACTCAGCACGGTGCCGAAACGCGAGCAGCCGTCCATCCTGGCCGCTTCTTCGATTTCCTCGGGGATGGCGTCTATGGCCCCCTTCAGTATCCAGGTCACGACAGGCACCGTGAAGGCGGTATTGGCCAGTATCAGCCCGAGCAGGGTGTTGATCAGCGATAGCTCGGAATAGAGCGTATAGAGCGGGACCACCAGCATCGCCTCGGGAAGCATCTGCGTGACGAACAGCATCAGCCCCAAGACAGCCATGCTGGCAGTCTTGAACCGCGACAAGGTATAGGCCGGGAATACTGACAGCGCAATGCTCAGCACCATGGTGCCGAGGGCGACAATGGCGCTGTTGCGCAGCCACAGGCCCACAGGATGGTCGCGGAAGATCTCCAGGTAAACCGCCGCTTGCCCGAAATCCGGCAGCAGCCGTGGCGATGCGTCAAACAGATGTTGCGGCGATGTCAGGGACGTCACCAGCATCCAGTAGATGGGAAATGCCGCCACGCCCAGCAGCGCCAGTATCAGCAGCGGGCGCAGGGTTGCTTCTGGCTTGAGCCAACGCATGTCTTACCTCCCGCGCGCGCTGCGGCGCGCCAGAATGGAATACGTCAGGGTAATGACCAGCGCAATGGCTACGCCTGTCATGCCCAGCGCGGCGGCCAGGCCAAGGTCGAAATTGACAAAGGCATTGCGATACAGCTCGATCACCAATGTGTTGGTCGCCCCAATTGGCCCGCCCTGGGTCATGAGCCAGATCAGGTCAAAGCGCCTGAGCGACCAGATGGTGATGAACAGGGCGAGCAATGCGACAGTGGGCTGGATCACCGGCCATACCACCGCCTTGAACCGGTTGAGCCGGTCCGCCCGATCAATGATGGCCGCTTCGCGCAATTCCTCCGGCACCCCCTGCAGCGCGGCAAGCAGCACCACCGAGGAAAACGGGAAGATCTGCCAGACCGTGGTGAGCAGAATTGCCGGCAGGGCGAACTGGGGCGAATCCAGCCAGCTGCCGTCATTCCCGCCCAAGCCCAGCCATTGCAGGGCATGGTTGAAGATGCCGTATTGCCCGTTGTAGATCCATATGAAAATGAGTGCCACGGCGACGGGCGGCGCAGCCCACGGTATGGTGACCAGCGCTCTTGCGACACTGCGGCCCTTGAAGGCCCGGTCCAGCAACAGGGCCGCGCCCAGCCCCAGAGAAATCGACAGCGTTACACATGCAAACGTATAGATGGCCGTGATATAGAACACATGCCTTATGGCGCTGTCCTGAAACAGCGTGCGATAGTTGTCGATGCCAATGAACGTGGCATTCTGCGGGGAGAGCAGCGTTGCGTCCGTGAAGCTGAGAGACAGCTCCTTGAGCAAAGGAAGACCCTGAAACAGCGCCAGGTAGAGCACGACGGGCAATATGAACAGCCACGGCACCCAGCGTTCACGGGTCACGGCTTTGCCTGGGGCGGCGCGTCGCGTGGCGCGCGTCCCCATCGCGGCTGCGCGGGGCGAGGCGCCAGGGGACCCAGGCTTTTCTTCAGTGTGGCTGAGCGCGTTCATTTCTTGCTGACCAGCCGCTCGGCCTTCTTCTGCGCTTCATTCATGGCCTGCTGTGGGTCCGTGCCATTCTGCAATACCTTGATCACCTGCTGCACCACGATCTGCTGAATTTCGGGCGCTTTTGTTTCAAGCCCCTTTGGCAGCGGCGGCACACTGTTTTGCGTCTGTTCGTCATAGACATGGATCCATGGCCACTTTTGTTCTTCCTGCGCCGAGCGCGGCACCTCAGTGGCGACGCTCGAAGCGCCATGAATCTGTTGCAGCTCGGCCTGGGGTTCGGCACCCAGCATCCACTTCAGGAAGGTTGCGGCGGCTTCCTGGTGCTTGCTGTTCGCATTCACGGTAATCGGCGCCAGAATCATGGCCTGAGCCTTGTGGGGAAATGGCGATGGCGCCGCACCCATCTGGATGCTCTTGCCTTCTGTGGCCAGGTTTGCGGCGACGCCGCCGTTGTCAATTTCCATTGCCAGCTTGCCCTGGGCAAACATGCGGCGATATGTGGCGGCATCCGCGCCCTTGGGAATAACGCCCGCGTCATACACCCGCTTGTATGCGTCTATTCCCTGCACAACCTCGGGAGAATTCAGCGTGGGCTCGCCCTTGTCATTGGACCAGCGGCCGCCAAAGCCATATACGAAATTGCACAGGTCATACCACATGCCGCCGCGCTCGGCCATGGTGGCGCGATAGGCGAAACCATAGTTTCCGCCCGTGGTCGCGGCCTTGGCCGCAGCCAGGAACTGGTCGAAATTCGTGGGTGGATCGCCTTTGACCAGGTCTTTGTTGTAGACCATGGCATAGTTGCTGACCTCGAAGACAATGCCGTAACGCTTGCCGCCGATGCGCATGTATTGATCCGCGGGGCCGAACTTGAAGTCGTCGTCCTTGATATATGCATCTATCGGAGCCAGCCTGTCGGCTTCGGCAGCCGCATAGAATTCAGGCAGATCGAAGCGCACCAGATCCGGCCCCGAACCGCCGCCCATCTGCGTGAATACGGTGCTGACAAATGACGAGAAGGGGATGGCGACGGGCTTTACCTCTACCTTGTCCTGGCTTGTATTGAATTTATCCAGCCAGGCGCGCATCTTGTCGCCCCTGCCAGGCTCGGCGAAGCTGGCGGCGGCAAAGGTGATGGTCTCCTTTGCATGGGCCTGGTGGGGCATTGCGGCCGTGGCTGCTGATACAGCCAGCACTGCCAGCGAGGCCAATCTGAAACGGGTTGATAGCATGCGGGTCTCCTATTTCTGAGTATTTTGTTAGCGTTAACAAATAGCGCTAACAAATGCTAGCCGCTTGTCAGGATAAATGCAATAGATGCCGAGCCTGCCTTGGGGCTAGCGCATGTCCCAGCCGCCGTCGACGGACAGTGTCTGGCCCGAAATGAAGCCAGCTTCTTCAGATGCCAGGAACAGAATGGCGGCGGCGATGTCACCCGCATGGCCGCGCCGCTTTATGGATTGCCGATCCAATACCATGCGGGTGTAGCCTTCCGGGTCGGGGTGAATGGCTTCGGCATCGGTGGGGAAGGCGCCGGGCGCAATCGCATTGACCGTGATGCCCCACTTGCCGAATTCGCGTGCCAGGGCGCGGGTGTTGCCGAGCATCGCTCCCTTGGACTGCACATAGGGCTGGAGGTTTTCCCACCCTCCCGACAAGGTAATCGAAGATATATTGATGATGCGGCCCCAGCCCTGGGCGCGCATGCCGGGCAGGGCGGCGCGTATGATCTGCAGCGCAGCCTCGACGTTGACGCGATGTACGCGCCGCAACTGCTCCATACTGTATTGCTCGAAAGGCATGGAAGGGTAGATGGCGGCGTTGTTGATCACCACGTCAAGCGGAGCCTCGGCAGTCAGGCGCAGCAGTTGTTCCCGCAGGCCGGCCTCGTCTTCCAGGTCGGCCTGGACAATTTCCAGGTTTGCCGATTGCTCGGGCCTTGCCTGGGCACGCAGACGTTCGATACTGGCCGGATTGTGATCCAGGGCAATGACCGAAGCGCCCATATCGAGCATGGACAGCGTGGTCCGCAGCCCCAGACCGCCGGCGGCGCCGGTATACAGAACACGCCGTCCGGCCATGGAAAAAGGGTGCCGGGCTGTCATGATCGTCCTTCGATGGCAGGGAAGATTCCGGAGGGCTGGGGGTATTCATCCTGAGGCTGCGCGGCGATTGCCCGTATGCGCGCTTCGGCTTGCGCAATGGCCCGCTGATCGGTGAGCACGCGAAACCGGGTGTCGTAGCTGCGTTCTTCCCCATGCTCCAGCCAGATCATCTCATTGCGTTCGCGGGCGGCGCCCTGGCCCAGGACGTGATTCGTGGAGGGTTCTATGCCCATCGCATACTGGCCGGCCTGCATGTTCTGCCACTGATACTGGCAAGGAAACTGGCTTTTGAGGGTGGTGACCTCAAATCCGATACCCAGCTTTTCATTGACCAGCGCGACAGGCACTTTGCCGGCGCTGTCGGCGCGCATTTCGTGTTGCCAGACCTGCTCGTGAAAGCCCGTTCTGGGGCCAGGCATGGTGCGGTAGCCCACGCCTTGCCTGTGATAGTTTTCCGCATGCGCCGCCCAGGCGACATCCGTGATGGGGGCGATATACCGCGACCCCTCATCCAACACAGGATAGCCTAGGTTGATGTGGTAGCAGAGCATATGCGGCGTCCGGTAGAACCCGCGATTGACAACGCGGTCGGCCAGGCGGATCTCGAAGCTGCCCACATCAATTTCTATGCGCCGATGCAGTTCCAGGTGTTCGCCAAACACAGTGCCCTGAGATACCACCCCCTCGGCCCAAAGAATGCAGCGGTCCCCGTCCCACGATTCCCCATACCCGTTCAGCCGGGCGGGTATGGTGCCCGCCCGTCCGTGTATGGACTGGCGCACAGTCTTGCGTGGGCCATAGATATAGTTGTCGGCAGGCGCATCGTACATGAACAGGATGTGATCCAGCCCGCAGGTCACCATGAGTCCCGAAAACGATCTCATCCACGCCAGGCCGCCTTCTCCCTCGTATTCATGAAGCCCAGGATGGCGAAAGCCGGAAGGCGAGTGCCACCCGATTGCCTGGCCATGATATTCACAGTCTGCTATGTCCATGGCACGGTCGACAAGCACAGTGAAACGCAGCCCCGCCCCATTGCGAAACTCCAGCATGCGTATGCCGCGTTCCACGCCATCGCCAAGCGTCATGAGCCGAACGCCGGCAAACTGCGACAATTGTCCGCAGCGTTCTTCCAGCTGCTGGCGGGTCAGGGTGTTTCCATACAGCGCAACCATGAGATCTCCGCTTTCAGACGCCGTTGGCGCGAAGTTTCCCATCCAGGAACTGCTTGGCGCGGGGCACATCGTCCTCGGTCAGGTGTTCGATGATGATGGGGATGTTGGGGTGTTTCTGAGCCAGGCGCCTCAGGTACAGGTCATAATTCAGCGAACCCAGGCCGGGTGCGGGCAGTTCAATTTCACCGACGCCACGGAAGGTATGGCTTTCGGCTGCGTCGGCATCTCCGATATCTGTATGCTTTTCCGATTTGTCGTCGCCTGACCGCTTGACGTCCTTGGCATGCGCGATCCGAATCTTGTCTGACAGGGCATCAAAGACCTGATGCAGTGTCTGGTCCATCTGATCGATATTGTGGTTCTCGAAATAGTTGGTTGGATCCATCAGCAGCCCCAGGCCCGGATGGTCGACTTCCGCGAACATGCGCAGCGTTTCCTGTATCGAACCGACCACATTGTTCACATAGGTTTCCATCAGGAACATTGCGCCATGGTCGTAGGCATGCTGGGCAAGCTCGCGAACGACTTCGCGGCATTCTTCCCAGCCTTCTTCGCTTTTGTTTCTGGGATGGTGCACCCAGTCGCTGTCGGTGGCAAAGGTACCGGTTTCGGATATGACATAGGGCGATCCGAGATACTGCGCATGCGCGAGGATTTCTTTCAGGTAGTCGTTGCGCCGCTTGCGTTCGGCCTTGTCGGGATGGACGATGTTGGTATAGGCGGAAATGCAGGAAACCGGCAGGTCGTGATCACGGAAAGTATCGCGGATCGTCGTGCATTTCGCCTTGGTGATCTGGCCAGGCCCAAGTTCCATGCCTTTGAAGTGCAGGTCGAGCTGAACTGTATTGAAGCCGTGGGAACGTATGGTCTTGGCGCTCTCCTCGAGTCCATAGGGAAAATAGCCGGTAAAGATGCCAGTCTGTATCATTTCTGTCTCCTGGTGTTCTGTATGGGTGGGTGAGGGGTAGCGAAAGCGATCTGATCAGTCGCCGTCGCGCAGAATTTCCGCAAGATCGACTGTGCGGCGTTGTTCCATCGACCGATAGGCGGCCTCGATAAGCGCCATGGTTCGCACGTTGTCGGCGACCGACAATGCGGGCGGGCTTTGCGTGCGGAGCGCATATTGCAATTGCTCCATGACGCCGATGAAGGCGTCGGGAAACCACATGGTTTCCCAGGCTGGGGTAATCCACTTCCCTTGTGTGCCATGGCGGGAAGCGAAGCTGAGCGTCGACGGCTTGCCTGTGGGCCATCCTATCGAACCGCGAGCAGTGCCTTCTGTGCCTTCGACGCGCCAGCGTATGTGCTGGTCGTCTTCATAACCCTCCCCGGTGGGGCCCGACCAGACATCCTCAAGTGAAAGGGCGAGCAGCCCGCTTTCATACTGGAGCGTGGTGGCCACCAGCCCGTCCGTATGCTCGAAAGGCGTGCGCGGATCCCGCCGGGCCACGCAAGTGACAGACTGGGGCTCGCCAAACAGATAGCGCAAGGCGTCGAGATGATGCACGCTCATGTTGGCGAGCGTCAGGCGATCGTAGCCTTGAAGAAAAGACTGCCAGTGCGGCACTGCATGCATATCGATCTGCGCAAACACCGGGCTGCCCAGCAGCTCCTGATCGAGAATCTGCCGCAGCACCCGTACTGACTGGTCATAGCGCATGTTTTGGTTGACAGACAGAATCTTGCCCGCAGCCCGAGCCTCATCCCGCAGCTGCCTTGCCTCATCCAGTGTCAGCGCCAGCGGTTTTTGCGCCAGGATGGCTCGCACATGCGGCGCCGCCAGGGCCTTGCGTATCAGCGCGGGCTGCTGATCGGGCGGAAACGCGATATCCACGATTTCAATCTGAGCATCTGAGATCAGGTCGTCGGGCGTGTCGTGAATGGTGGCTATGGACCAGCGCTGTGCCACATCTGCTGCGCGTGAGCGTGTACGGGAGGCAATCGCCCGGACATCGAAGCCTGCCTTGCGATAGGCGGCAAGATGACATTAAGCCATGATCATGCCCGCGCCAATACAGCCAATGCGGTAACCGGTTTCCCTGATCTGGACATCGGGCTCGAAATGCGGTGTGGACATCTTGTCTCCTGTCAAAGGATGAGGGCGGCCATCTGCGGGCCATGATTTTGTGGCAATTATGTGGATTGGATGATTAAATATCAATCATAAAAACACATCAAAACCATCATTTGATGGGAGCTGACCGTAAGCATCGCTCAACATGGGCCTGCAAGCGCTATTGGCAGTCTGCTTTTGACAGGAAGGAAAACAGAATATGCGTGCAACCATTTCGCGCATTGCCCATGAGGCGGGCGTATCCACGGCGACGGTGGACAGGGTGCTCAACGACAGGGAAGGCGTTCGCGTGAAAACGCGCGACCGGGTTATCGAGGTTGCCAACCGTCTCGGTTACTTTGGCGGCGGCTCAAGAGCCATGGTGGGCGACGTGCGCATGGATTTCATCCTGCCCGCGGGCTCGAACAGTTTCATGGTGGCCCTCGGACGGCATCTGCTCGCGGAGGCGCAGGCCAGGCCGCAGGTGCGTGCGCAATTGCATCTGATCGATGGCTTTGATGCGGACACCCTGGCGGGGAAACTGTATGAATTGGGGTCGTCCACCGATGCGATTGGCCTGGTCGGCCTGGATCACCCACGAGTCAGGGAAGCAATTGCCGCGGTACAGGCCGGGGGCGTGCCAGTCAGTACGCTTGTGTCGGATATCCCTGCGTCGGGACGAGTAGGCTATGTCGGCATCGATAACCGGGCGGCAGGCCGGCTGGCCGGCCTGCTGGTTGGCAGGTTTCTGGGGGGAGGGCAAGGGCGTGAGGTTGCGGTGTTTGCCGGATCACTGGCCTATCGGGGGCATGAGGAGCGGGAGATGGGCTTTCGCGCCTTGCTGGGTGAAGAGTTTCCGCAGCTGCGGATGTCCCGCATTGTGGAGGTAAGCGACGACCGGGAGCTCGCCTATGAGGCCGCGAGCGAGTTGCTCAGGGGCCGTCCGCCAGTTGCCATCTATAACATTGGCGCGGGCAACCAGGGTATTGCGCGTGCTTTGCAGGAAGCGGGGCTGGACCAGCGCGTCGTGTTCATAGGCCACGAACTTACCGACTCAAGCAGGCGCCTGCTGCTCGACCGGGTCATGGATGCCGTGATAGATCAGAACCCGCGTGTCGAGGCCAGGGAGATAGTCAAGCTGCTCGTTTCGGCAGTCAGAAAAGTGCCAGAGCCAAGCTATATGCCGCGCCTGCAGGTGATTTTCCGTGAAAATATCCCCGCAGGGTAGGGGGGCTGGGCCTGCCTGACAGCTCAGGCCGCCAGGGCGCATGGGCTTGCAAGCTGAAAGCTCAGGCCGTCAAGGCGTGCCGCATGGTGACGTGTTCTATGCCGGCGTCCATATAGGTATGGCCTTCGGCCAGGAAGCCGTGCCGCGCATAGAAATTGCTGGCATGGGTCTGGGCGGACAGCACAACCTCCATGTGGCGCTTGCGCCGGGCCTCGTCCATCAATGTGCTCAGCAGCTTCGAGCCGATGCCACTGCCGCGATAGTCTGAGCGGACGGCCATGCGGCCAATGTGGGCGTCGGGCAGCAGCCGGCCCGTGCCTATGGGTTCGCCCAGCGCGTTATAGGCAACCGCATGTATGCACAAGGCGTCCTTGTCGTCCATCTCGAGTTCGGGCGGAACATGCTGTTCTTCGATGAAAACCGCGCGTCGTACGGCCGACGCATCTTTCTGGCATTTTGCCCAATCGCCAACAACGATTTTTATTTCCTGGTGCACGTCAATCTCCTTGTTTCCAGCCGGCCGCGCCTGCTGCGGTCACCTGGTGGGTTCGGTCGCCTGCTGCGAGCAGAAAGGCGAAGCCGGACCAGGATACAGTCGCATTCACGCTTCATGACGGATTTCCGTCGGCCGCGTATCTTAAAACGCTTGCGTGGCGGAAATATGAACCAGCGTGCTTTAAGCGACTGCAATTGTACCGTCAAAGTCAGCGCTATTTTATCGACCTGTAGAGGGGGCTGGTGCAACATAGCGCAACAAACGCGACAGCATGAGTCGCCTGCTCGGAGGTTTCTTGGATCTTTGTCACCATCTGTCAAAAAGAGCCCGCCAGGGCCTTGCGCGGACTTCAAAAAATCTGCTATAGTTGCGGTCTTCCAAAGAGGGGCGCATTAGCTCAGCCGGTTAGAGCGACGGAATCATAATCCGCAGGTCCCCTGTTCGAATCAGGGATGCGCCACCAAGAATTTATGAATAGAATCAAGCGCTTAGGTCTAAAGGCTTAAGTGCTTTTTTCTTGCGCGGTTGCTGTCAGATGCGGCTCTACCCCATAATCGGGGGATCCGGACATTCTTCAAACTCGGTTAATCACACCATCCCACCCGCACTGAGCCAAGACGCGCAGGCGGTAATTCTCAAAATTTCTGAACCCATACGCTCGGCGCGAGAGCATTTCCATCTTCGTGTGGAATCCTTCGGTGATTCCATTGGATTTGGTAAATCGCCACATGCGCACAATGGGCTCAAGCCACGATAGTAACGTAGCGGCCAGCGCCTTGGCCGGACTTTGTTCAAATTGGCTATTCCGGCCGACATGGTGTGCATGTTGAATGCAACGTATCTGTCATGATGAGTCGTGATAATGCTGTCAATCTGTCGGAGAGAAACAAGTGCAGTCGTCAGTACCATTCGACCTGCGCCTCTGCTGTGCGACTGCCGTTGTGTTAATTGCTACAAGCGGTTTTTCGTGGCCTGCATGGGCATCATCCTCAAGTGTGAATGCCGCATTGCAGGCGCCGTATCCATACTTGGTTGTCGAGCAGAATCTTCGGGACGTGTTGCAAGCGTTTCGGCACAACCTGGGGATTGCTACGGTGATATCGGATCGTGTCGGCGGTGTGGTACGCAGCGGTACTCAGGAGGGCGAGACTGCGGCATCTTTTTTGCGTCGCTTGAGTGATGCCCACGATCTCGTGTGGTATGTGGATAGCGACACCTTGTTCATATCCACGCTGCAGGAGAATATGACGCAGACCTTGGCTGCAAATCGGTTAGGGTCGAAACGTCGTGAGGCGATTGCCAAGGTCTGGTCGGACAAAGGTGTTGGGGTACATGTCGCGTCAGACAAGACGTCGCATAGTTTGGTCGTCACTGGACCCGCTGGATTTCGCCAGCGTGTGGCGTCTGTAATTGCCGCGGTGGAGCCAACACCTACTACAACAGGTGAGGGCAAGGCAGTGACGGTGTTCCGCGGCACCTCTGGTAGCCAGCGCGTCACGGTGATGCGTTGATATTCAAGCAGGATCGTCGATCCGATACAGTTCAAAGGAGTTGATCAATGTCGATTACACCCGTAGATAGTTCCGTAGCGCCAGCAGCGCCTGAGGCGTCGTTTGACGATGCCGTGCAAAATGCCCAAACAAACCCTGAGTCTGAACAGATGAACCAGGTATTTGAACAAGGCATTGGGGTGTTGATGCAAACCATATTGACGCCGAAAATGAATGAGATCCTCAGCGAAGCGACGTCGGACGAATAGTCTCTAAGCACCGTTATACGAGAAACGATGGAATTTCCCAGCCAGCTTGGCATTACGCCCAATACGCTTCCTGTCAACGACACGGTCAGCCCTATTACTCAGAATCTATTCGAAGCCATGGCATCGCAGGCCAAGGATCGACATCTTTCTGATCTTGGGCAAGTCGGTCGGCTGTTAGCTGGGCACCTCGACCGCTATTTGGATCGTACGACATCATTCTCAGAGCGGGTTCAACAGATCTCCAAAGGTGCTCCGACATACACCGATGCAATGCCGGTCGAACAGACTGGTGTAGGGCATGCAGATCAACGTGTCATGACTGTTCTGCATTCCCTCAACGTCATGTTCGACTATTCGATTGAGACACAGATGGTCGTCCGCAGTGCGACTCAGATATCGGGCGCGGTCAATACATTAATGCGGGGACAGTAGGTGTACAAGGGGTCCTGGTTACGCACATTTCGTGTGGTGGTAGTGCTTTTCGGCGTTTTGTTATTGCAAGCGTGTCAGGAGGATTTGTATTCGGGTCTGGATGAGCGGCAAGCTAATCAAATGATCTCGGAACTGTCCAAACACGGTGTGCAGGCAGGGCGAAAAGCGGCTAAGAATGGTAGTTTGACGATTACCGTAGAGGAAGACAAGTTTGCGGCTGCGGTGCAGGTGCTGGAGGCATCCGGGTTGCCTGAAGCACATTTTGCGTCGCTGGGAGATGTCTTCAAAAGTAATGGGTTAGTGTCGTCTCCGACACAGGAGCGAGCACAATTTGTGTACGCGATGAGTCAGGAGTTATCCAATACCGTATCTCAAATGGATGGTATCCGAACGGCTCGCGTTCATGTGGATTTACCAGAAAATGAGACGAGACGTGGTTCGAACAAGCAGGCGTCCGCAGCGGTTTTCGTTCGATATACCCCGGACGTGGACATAGAATCGATGATTCCCAAGATCAAGTCCTTGGTTGCAGGCAGTATTTCGGGATTGGACTATGAGCATGTCTCAGTCATTCCTGTCGCAGCAAGACCTGATGACGCAACTGATGCTGTGAAGATGACTGCATGGATGGGGATTCTTATCCCGGCAGAAAGTTCGGCCAGGTTGACATACTTGATGTTGTTTATTGTCGTGTTGGTCGCAGCACTGGCTAGTGGTTCGACGTGGTGGGGCCTAAAACGCTCATCCAAAGGTGTGCGCACCTATCGTCAATCGTCTTGATCATGGCTGATCTGGTCATTGAAACTCGGTCTTGGCACGCTTTTGGGGAAGACCCGTTGCCTAGTGTGCACGTGGATTATGTCTCGCATAGTCTGCTACCACTGCATGTTCAAGATGCTCGCAAGTTCCGGGCCGCAGTAGCGGAGCCACACGGTCGAGCATGGATCATTGGATTGCTGAGCAAGCGATACCACTTGCCCGTTTTGTCGGCATTACGGCCATCACGTGATGACTCAGTGTTGGCGGCGTTGAGTACCGAATCGTGGCAAATCATGAAACATGCTTGCGGTTTGATGGCGTGGGCTCCTATGTTGGCGCGCGAGGTTCGCGCACCGGTGTTACGTCAGCTTGACCTAGAGATAGGTGCTTCTTGGTGGGACTGGGTGGAATTGGGCTTAAGGGAGCCGATGGATAACCACGCTGCGATGTTCAGTATTCCACCCGTTGATCCACAAGAATGGATGTCCCGCATACAGCAAGCAGGCAATGATGTATTACGCGTATGGCGTGACGGCTTGGATGCCGATCTTGCGAAGTGGGTCACGCTGAAAGAGGCTCCGCATGGCATGGCTCCGTCCGATACGGCGCAGATGGATAGTACTCGTGCTAAGCGTTTGCTAAGCCGGTTGAAGGAGATGTTGGCAATCAACGGGGAGACAGCATGAGTCAGCATGGTGATTCCAATGTTGAATCGACCATTCTCCGCGCTGAAAGCGTCGCTGCTTGGCGTGAGGGTGAGCATTTCCTTGAGCAGGCCAAACGAGAGGCTGCGGAGGTGCTGAAGCAGGCCAACGCTGACGCTCAACGGATCCGCGAGCAGGCCAGGAAAGAAGGATTTGACGAAGGTCGAAAAGCTGGCATGGAAGATGCCGGTCGCTTGGCAGTACAACTGGTCGTCGAGCGTGATGCTTACTTGAAAAGCCTGACTTCCAGATTGGTTAAGGTGCTGGATGCGTCTGTGCGAAAGATTCTAGGCGAATTAAACGACATTGCACTTATTGAGGGCGCTGCACGCACCGCAATCCAATCGTTGCGACACTCGGGGCGTGTCACGTTGAGAGTGCCCGCCGCTACGGTTGACGTCCTGAAAGAGAGTGTCGGTTTTTCAGATATGCACCATGTCTGCGTGGTCGGAGATGATGCCTTGCAAGGTGACGCCTGTCTTTTAGAGACTTCACAAGGCACTATCGAACTGAGTGCCCATGCGCAATGGGAACGGATATTTCAGGGCATGAGCGAAGTTAAGGGTCGCGCCGATGATTGAAATGCTCGATTCGGCGGAAGGCGATCCTTTTGCATTGATCAATGCCGCGATTGCTCAGACCGATAGTCGGCCTTATCAAGGCAAAGTATTGGAGGTTCGAGGGCAGTCGATTCGTGCATGGTTGCCAGGCGCGCGTTTGGGCGAGTATGGCGTCATTGAGCCGCGACTTGAGACTGGCCCAGGTGTGCCTGTTGAAATTGTGGGGTTTGACAACGATCACGCCTGGTTGGCGCCGATGGCTAGCGTACGTGGGATCAGCGCAGGCAGCGCAGTGCTAAGAACGGGGCGCGAGTTTGTGATTCCCGTCGGCTCCGCGTTATTGGGTAGCGTGATCAACGCTTTCGGCTCTCGTCTATACGGCGGCCCGTCAATGCTTCCAGAGCAACAGGAGTGGCGCCCCGTGAATGCCACTGCGCCTGATGCCATCCACCGTCGACGCATTCACAGGCCGTTTACACTCGGTGTGCGTGCCATTGATGGGATGTTGACGGTCGGAGAGGGGCAGCGTATCAGCATTCAAGGCGAAGCCGGGGCAGGGAAATCCTCTCTGCTGGCATCGATATTGGCGGGTGCGCAGGCCGACGTTATTGTGCTGGCGCTGATCGGCGAACGTGGGCGTGAAGTAAGAGAGTGGGTCGAGGACACCATGAGTGCAGACACACGCGCCCATACCGTTACGGTCGTCGCGACATCAGATCGACCTGCCATGGAGCGGGTCAAGGCCGCATCGACCGCAACTTGCGTGGCCGAATATTTCCGTGACCAGGGAAAACATGTGCTGTTGCTGGTCGATAGTGTGACGCGTTATGCGCGTGCGTGGCGAGAGATCGGCCTAGCGGCTGGAGAGCCTCCTACACGCCGTGGTTATCCTCCTTCGGTGTTTGCGGCTTTGCCCGATTTGATGGAAAGAGCAGGCCCCGGACGTGTGGGCAGTATTACGGGGATTTACACGGTATTGACCGAAGGTGAAGGCGAAGCTGACCCCATTGCGGAGGAGGTGACCTCTATCGTCGATGGACACGTTGTGCTGGATGCGCAGTTGGCGCGCCGCAATCGTTTTCCGGCGATAGATGTTCTGAAAAGCCGTAGTCGCTTGATGGAAAAGATCGTTTCTGACAGACATTCCCGCGCAGCGATAGAGGTGCGTGAGTTGATGGCGCGTTACGCCCAGGTAGAGTTGTTGATGAGACTGGGGGAGTATGTGTCTGGCACCGAGGCGGAAACCGATCGAGCCATTGCACTGCATGATGATATCGAGCGGTTTCTGTGTCAGGACTGGCGTTCAGTTTCTACATTTTCGGAAACCGAGCGCCGACTACAGGAGCTGGTCAGTTGAGTATGGATATAAACCACTTGGTCGCATTGAAAGCGATCCGTGCTCAACGAGAAAACCGTATGTCGCGCTTACGCGGTCAACGCGCACGTCAGTACGAGCAACTCGAGCAACGCATGATGCAGACGACCCGACATGTCGAACTGCTGGAGCAGGTCATCAAGCGTCGCAGTGATATGCGTTGGCGATCGTTATTCGAGGGGAAGTTCGACAGCGCGGGGTTACTGTTAGCGTCTATGCAGGATAAGGCTGACGCCGAGCGTGTGACTCAGGCGCAAGGATATGTGCGGCAGTTGATGCAAGAACTGCGTGAGGCAAAAGCGCAATGGGACGAGGCCTCGGACAATCACGCAAAGGCGTTGCGAAAGCTGGAAACCTCAAGTGAGCTTGTCAAAGAAGAGAGCAGCCAGCGAGCCAGACGAGACGCGTTGCGCGTGGAAGCCGCGCAAGATGATGCGCACGGAGTGCGATATGCGAGTTGAAGACCTCTCACAGCGCGGGGTGGCATTGTGGGACGAATTGCCGGTCTACGAGCGAGCTCGCGCGTTGTCGCGGCGAGGAGAACAGCCCTCCTGGTTGCCGATGAGATTTCCCGTACTGGGTCAGGAAGCGACATTTGGTTTGTCGCCTGCTGCTGATATGCAGCTACCTCCTTCGTGCTGTGTGATGATGATCGGGGCGAGGGCAAGAGGTCGGCTACACGTTGATGGACGGTGGCTGACTTCCTTATGCGAAGACGTCGGGTTGGGTGGTGTGGTACCTGTGGATTGGGCACATATCACTGGAGACTTTCCGCTGTGTCTATTGCAATGGTTGTTGTCCGGGTTGTTGAACTCATTGCTTCCCATACTAGGCGACGATGCGCAGTTTTGTGAAGATGTGTTTGATACGGATGCCGAATATCCCGTGCGTATCGCACTGACTCCGCTGTCGGAATCAGCGCCGGAGCATGCGTGTATCTGGCTAGATTTTCCCGAGTCAGCGACCGAAAATTTTCCACGAATGTCGACTGACGATTTGAATGACATCTGGAAACGAGTGCCATTGACGGCTAGTGTGCAGGCAGGATACCAAACGTTAAGGCTGGACCAACTGGAGTCGTTGACTCACGGCGATATTGTGTTGCTGAAAAAGCCACTCGAGTCCTTGCTGTTAGTGTTGCCAACAGGTCAACAGGCTGACATTCGTGTAGAGGGAAACAACTATGTGGCAGCTACAGGCTGGTATCAAGATGACAAAAGAGAGGTTGCGGTGAACACCATCAATACACCGGCGGATGGCGACGGTGATCCGATGCTCGATCAGCTGACTGTTCAGTTAGTGTGCGAAGTCGGGCGAGTTTCCATGACCATGTCCGAACTCAAGTCGCTACAGCCTGGAACGATGTTACCGATGGATCGTCGTGTGCAGCAGGCGGTCGACCTTATGATTAATGGGCTGAAGATCGGGCAGGGGGAGTTAATCCGGCTGGACGATACCTTAGGCGTAAAAGTAACGCGACTGGCGAAATCGAATGGCTGAGAGCCAGCCCAACCTTGGGCTAATCATTCTGCTGGTGTCGACGATCGGTCTATTGCCGTTGATCGTCGTGACCATGACTGGGTTCCTGAAGATCGCGGTTGTGTTGTTCTTGATCCGCAATGCACTCGGCGTGCAGCAGACTCCGCCGAACCTGGTGCTGTATGGCATTGCGTTGATATTGGCGAGCTATGTGACGGCGCCTCTGATTGGCGAGATTGAGTATCAGTTTCACGATACACAGATACAGCTGAGTTCAGTTGAAGATTTAAAGAATATTGCTGAACGGGTGCGTGTTCCATTGAAAGCGCATTTGGCAAAGTACGCGACGCCCGAAGAGCGTGATTTCTTTTTGAACGCGACCGAAGGGTTGTGGTCGGAACAGGCACGCCGAAATCTGAAGGACGACGATCTGGTGGTCTTGGTACCGGCGTTTGTCGGTTCGGAACTGACGCGAGCGTTTGAGATCGGGTTTTTGTTGTATATCCCCTTTTTGGTGATTGATCTGATCGTATCGAATCTGTTGATGGCGATGGGGATGATGATGGTCTCGCCAACGCTGATTTCAGTGCCGCTGAAAATTTTCTTATTTGTGGTGGTCGACGGCTGGTCGAGACTGATGCACGGATTGATTTCGAGTTATGGAGGGTGAGCGCATATGGACAAGACGCTGATCGTTTCTATTATGCACAAGGCGCTAATGACAGTACTGTTATTGTCAGCGCCTGCACTCATTATTGCAATTTTGATCGGTTTTGGCGTGGGATTGATTCAAGCGCTGACACAAATTCAGGATCAGACTCTTCCTCAGGCCGTCAAGCTTGTGGCGGTACTGCTCTCTTTGATCATAGGCGTGCCTCTGTTGGCTGGGCAAGTCTCGAGCTTGGCAGACCAGTTACTGACCGGTTTTCCATTGTGGACGCGTTAGCAGATACTCCTGGTTCGAGTTGGGTATCGATCTGGATCGAGGTCGCGTATCCATTATTGACAGCAGCCTCGCTGGCGACGTCGCGCTGCTTGGGGATGGTGCTGATCTCACCGGTGTTTAATCGGTTAGGCATGACGGGGTTGCTACGCTCGGTTGTGGCATTAGTGTTTGCATTGCCCGCAGTTCCCATGTTGATGCCTTTGGTGGCGACAGATACCCATCACTCATCGTTGATGTTTGTGGGGATGATGATGGTGGAGATGCTGGTTGGCATGTTGCTGGGAGCAATCTATGGGATTCCTATTTGGGCAGCCGAGGCCGCTGGAGAATTGATTGATTTGCAGCGGGGGTCCACCATGTCGCAATTGGTGGATCCCATGTCAGTGACCGAGTCTGGTGTGACTGCGACGTTGTTTAGTGTGGCGGTCATTGCTTTGTTTTTTTTCTCCGACGGCCTGTCTTTTGTACTGAAAGGTATCTACGATAGTTATGCTATATGGCCTGCCGGGAAGCTTTTCCCTGTGTTTCAGACAGGGACTGGCATGGCAGTGCTTGGTTTGCTCGACCGTGTGCTGGAACAGGCTGTGTTGATGATTGCACCATTGATGGTTGCCATTTTAGTAGCAGATTTGCTGCTGGCCTACTTATCTCGAATGGCTCCTAGCCTGCATGTGTTTGATTTATCCATGCCGGTCAAGAATTTGCTTTTCGCTGTATTGATCATGCTGTACACGGCGTTCCTGGTGCCCGATATGCTGCGTTCGCTGGATACTGCCATCGGGATTTCTGACTGGATGCGACAGGTGGCTGGCATTCATGAGTGACGAGAGTAGCGAAGAAAAATCCCAGCCTGGGTCAGAGAAAAAGATTCGAGACTCTCGCAAGAAGGGACAGGTGCCCAAGAGCCAGGACATGATTACCGCTTTGGTCGTGTTGGCGTGTACGGTTTATTTGGGCTTTTCCGCCAGACAGATCCCTGTGCGACTGAGAGACTTGTTTCAAGAGGTCTCCGATACATTGGACGATAGTCATTGGGTATTTTCTGAGGTATGGCCATCGTTGATAGCTAAAGCTCTTGATGTGCTGATGACGGCAACGTTTCCATTGTTAGTCGTTATCGTGTTTGTGGTGGTGCTGGGGAATTTGGTGATTCTGAAAGGGTTCTTGTTCTCGGTGGATCCCGTCAAGCCGGATTTCAAACGTTTGAATCCCGTCGAGGGATTTAAGCGCCTATTTGGCATGCACAACATCGTGGAGTTCCTGAAGTCCTTATTTAAAGTCTTGGCGCTAGGTTCGGCTTTTATCGTTGTCTATAAAACGAGCTTGCCGTATCTGTTCGGTGCGTCGGCATGTGGTGTGGGCTGTATTTACGCGTCATTTAAGTATCTATTTGTTCCGATTTGTATAACTGCGATTCTGGCTTTTTTTGTCACAGGATTGATTGACCTGTTGCTGCAGCGTTGGCTTTTTGCGAGAGACATGCGCATGTCCCATAGCGAATTGAAACGAGAACGCAAGGATACGGAGGGATCACCCGAGATTCGTAAAGAGCGCAACCGTCAACGTAACGCAGTGCATAGTTCGTCATCAGCGCGTGGTGCACATATGGCGTCCCTGATGATAGGGGCTGATAATGCTTGGACAGTCGGGTTGCGTTATCGTCGAGGAGAAACCAAGGTACCAGTTGTCGTTTATCTCTCGGCGCCAGAATCATCATCACAGATATGGAACAAGGATAATCGACCGAATATTCCTTATGTGTACGATCCTGCCTTGGCCACAGAGATTACACGCCGCACGGTGATGGGTGAGCCATTGCCGGAGCAATTCTTCGAGCGTGTTGCTCGCATCTTGGTGAAAGAGGGATTGATATGAGCAGCACTTGCATTGTGTGTTAAGTGTCGCCATAGGTTGAGATCAACTACTGCTACCTGGCTAGGGATGTTTCAGACAGTCGTCATGTGCTCGTCACCTTTTTCTTTCAGAATGGGTTCCTCGCAATCCGTGAATCCTTTACGGTGATGAGCAGATTTTGCGAGTATTAACCTACATTTTTATCTGGAGTTAGTTATGAGCAACGTGACACCTACATCTGGCGGCGCTGACGGCGCAATTGCGAAAATGGAAGCGGCATTCGATAAAGCTATCGAGATGTCTGCCAAAGTGACCGAAATCACGACCGAAAAGAAGGCCGAACTAGACGCTGCCAAACAGCGTCCTCAGAACTAATTTCGGTATCAAGGACCAGGGTACGCTCTGGTCCTTCCGCGTTATTCAAAATATGTCACTTTCTGCTAATGCGCAGCGCACTCCGCAGCTCTTTGTTCTAAGTGGTCTGCATGAAGGTGCCGCCGTACCCCTTGACGCGAACATTACGTATCGAATCGGCTCTAGTCTGGAAGGCGATATCGTATTGCGTGATGAGGGGGTCGTTGGGCATCACGCCACGTTGAGCGTTACGGAAGGTTTTGCCAAGTTGGCATCACATGCCGAGTATGTTCAAGCGGATCGCAATCTGCAAGTTCCAGACGGCCACGTGTGCGAAAGCTGCTTACCATTGTCGTTTGATCTCGGTAATGTACATATGTGCGTGGCCTATGAGCGAGTGCCGGAACAGACACTGTCCAGGCACGTCTTTTCGCGCATGAAAGTTCTACTCCCAGTGTTCGTGGGGCTATGCTGCATACTAAGTTCCCTGTTTTTTTTCCCGGTGGGCGTTGCCAGCGAGCCGACCCCGGAGAAGCACTCAACAAGATTTGACGAATCAGCTCAGAAGTTGCCACCGAATGTCGTGAGTCGGCAATTGACCGAAAAGCTGCGGGCGTCGGGCTTGGGATCTCTACAGGTACAGGCAGGATCCAGTCAATTACTCGTCTCTGGGGAGCTACCTGTCGGTACGGCTGAACAGTGGCATGATGTGCAGGTGTGGTTCGACCGTGAGTATGGAAAAGACTATCTGCTCAGGGCGAAGCTGACGCAAGCGCATGCTGCACAAGTGGCGATCCAAGCCGTCTGGCTAGGTCCATCTCCTTATGTCGTGGATGGGCAGGGACAGCGCCGCTATCCGGGAGCCGTGATGGATGCTGGCTGGGTGCTGGAAAAAATCGGCCCGCACGAAGTCGTTCTGGTGAAAAACGGCCAACAGCATATTTTTCACCTCTGACGAAACGAGACTCGAATGCGAATAAATCGAGCGGATCTTGAGCTCTGGCGCGCGCGCGAATTGCAGGGCACGCAGCGTCTGACAGAGACCTCGTCGCCATCATTGGACAAACGGTTCAGCGCCGAGGCCAAGAAGTCCAAAACGGAAAAGCGTAATCGCGCCGCCAGAACAGAGGTAGTGAGCGCCGCTCCACCACTAGATGATGTCCTGGAGCAAACCAACGGAAATATCGTGGTTCTACGTTATTTGATAGGCAGTATTTTGCCCGAACTACCGATGTCCGAAGAGGTCAGGCAGTGTGCTATCTCGTTGTTTACCGAGGATATGGACCACCATCTACGCGTGCTCGAAGCAGCATCGCAGAATGATAGAAAACAGGAAATGGATGGTAAATCTGGAGAATCTTAGCTTGCAGTGGTTGTGTCGTCGAGCGGAATTGCTATCGAGTAACGGCTACGTCCATCGTGCGTTAGTGTATCAATTGGTTGCATATCATATGCATCCGACGGATGAAGGCGTCCTGCGTGGTTTGGCGAAGATGTTTTCGTTGGCCGGTGACGGTGCGCGAGCACTGGATGTTGTGAGCAAATTACAAGAGATGGAGATGGATTCCACCGACTTGTCGCTTCTGAAGGCCAATGCTTATCTGGCAATGGGTAACACCGAAGAAACGTCGAAAATACTGGCACAGCATCTGAGTGCGTCGGGGGGGCTGGAATGAGGTCTCGGTTGAATCGCGTTTTGAGTGTGTGCGCGGCACGCAGCGATATGATCGTTGCATCGTTCATTCTGACGGCCGTGGTGATGATGATCATCCCATTTCCGACGTATGTGGTCGATGTGATGGTGGGATTCAATATTGCATTTTCAGTGCTTATTTTGATCGTGGCGTTCTACAGTGCAAGGGCTGTTGATTTTTCAGTACTGCCACCCGTAATTCTGTTGAGTACGCTTTTTTGGTTGTCACTGTCGATCACGACGACACGTCTTATTCTGCGTGATGCTGATGCGGGCGAGATTGTCTCTGCATTTGGTGAGTATGTGATCGCTGGCGATGTCGTGGTGGGGATCGTTATCTTTCTGATTATCACGATTGCCCAGTTTATCGTTATTACCAAGGGCGCAGAGCGGGTGGCAGAGGTCGGTGCCCGTTTCACGTTGGATGCGATGCCTGGAAAGCAGATGAGTATCGATGCCGACTTGAGAAATGGAGATATTGATCAAGCACAAGCTAAAGCACGTCGACAGAATCTAGAGCGAGAGAGCCAGCTCTTTGGTGCGATGGATGGTGCGATGAAGTTCGTGAAGGGCGATGCCATCGCAGGGCTAGTCATTCTATGTGTGAACCTGTTTGGTGGCATCGTGATTGGTACCATGCGACATGGGATGTCATTTTCCGATGCAACACATACGTATTCGTTGTTGACAGTTGGAGACGGCCTGATTGCGCAGTTGCCAGCACTGATGACCGCAGTCGCTGCAGGTATTGTTGTGACGCGTGTTAACTCGGGGCGCGATGTCGACTTGGGAGCAGAAATCATAGAGCAACTTGGCGCCAATGCAAAGGTGTTAATGCTGAGTTCGGCTATCTTGATTCTTCTGGCGTTGGTACCAGGGTTTCCTGCCTACGTATTTATAGGGTTGTCATTGGTGCCAGGTGTAGGGGCTGTTGTGGTGATGCGTCGGCGACACGATGCGCAGACCGCGGCCGAGTCACCTGAACCTGTGGTGGATACTCCAGCTAACATAGCCTCTGCGTCAGAGACAGACCTGCCGCAAAGTGCCGCAGAGTGGGTCGACCCTCCGATAAATCGGTTGATGTTGTGTCTGAGTCCGGCCGCGGCGCAACAACTGCAGATGAGGTCATTGCAACGTTGTCTGGCTGATGCCAGCATTAAGGCAGAACAGGCGTTGGGGGTGTCTTTCCCGGCCGCTGGGTTTAGACAGGATCCTGAGCTTGCCGAATCTGTGTTCAGTGTTTGTATTGATGATATTCCTGTGGCAGGTGGGGTCTTGCACTTTGGCAGTGTTCTGGTGATTGATGATTTGAAGATGCTGGGGATGTTAAATGTCCCCGAACAAGAACGCGTCGTTTTTGACGGCAAGCAGGCAGCTTGGATATCAGACCAGTATGTACAAGATCTGGAGCGCTTGGAAGCAGTTTGTCTATATCCGGAAGACATACTGAGAGAGTCGCTACTCGCCGCACAGATCAGTCATGCTCCCGAGTTCCTCGGGGTACAGGAAACACGTCAACTATTGAGCGACATGGAGCAAAGTCATCCGGAACTGGTTCGCCAGGCGCTGCATGTGTTGCCCTTACAGCGCTTGGCAGAAGTTTTGAGACATCTTTTGGAAGAAAGAGTCTGTATCCGGAGTTTACGTACGATCCTGGAAGTTGTTGTGCAAGGTGGAGATGCGGGTGGACTGCGCCAATTGGTGGAGCGAATACGTGCCGCATTATCGCGTCACCTCTGCCATCAATATGCGGATAGGCACCGCACGATTGGCGTATACGTGTTGTCACGCAAGCTGGAACAGAATGTTCGCAATGCGCTGACATCGAACGATGACAAGGTACATACTTTATCGGCTGAATTAAGCAGCAAGTTATTGGCCGGTCTGCAGAAGGCGGAGCAGAGGGCGGCAACGGTTGCACAGCCCGTGTTAATGGTCGCTTCTGATTTGCGTCGTCATCTGCGGCAACATTTGTCCCGACAGGGGGTTTCTATACCGGTGATGGCTTATACCGAGCTAGCTTCTGGCTATGTATCGCATCCTTTGGCAATTCTGATGGCGGACGGAACATACGACATTCCGACAGTCGAGGGTTCAGAACAAGAACAGACCATGAAGGAGGCGGCATGATCTATATGCGTAAAGTATTCATGTCATTCGCGATTCTGATAGCCTCGACTGCGCTAGCTTCGGGCCAAGAGTCGACTTCCGTTTCTATTGGCCAGGGCGATGGCCAGATTTTGCGGTTTAAACATACCGTTGATTCCGTCGTCGTCGCTGATGATACGGTGGCGGATGTCAAAATCATTACAAGTCGCTCAGCCTATGTATTTGGTAAGTCTACCGGCACGACTCGAATTACGGCCCTGGATGCAAATCAACATGTTGTCCTGAATAGTCAGGTGATTGTGGGAACAGGGGCGGGTGAAGGTGACGTGCAGGAGCATGCGGTTGGAAAACGCGTGGTTGCGCGGGGAAGTGTGCCGAATTTGGGGGCCGCGGTGCAGCAGAACGCATTGTTGTCCGGTCACGCTGATCAAGGTGTACAGGCTGTGAATATGACGACACAGTCCGGGTTGCCGCAGATCAATTTGCGAGTGCGCTTTGCCGAGGTGTCTCGTCAGGAGCTCCTTGCCTATGGGGTGAACTGGAGTGCTTTGTTCAATTCAGGCTCGTTCTCTTTTGGCTTGATGACGGGCGGTCCGTTGGCTGCAGCGCAGGGAGCGACGAATGTGATATCGGGTGGATTCGGTTCGGGCAGTGGGAATGTGGATCTGTTGCTTGATGCGTTGCAGAGCAATGGTGTATTGGAAATCCTGGCCGAGCCGAATATCACCACTGTTACCGGCCGCCGGGCAAGTTTTCTGGCTGGAGGGGAGATTCCTGTCCCCATACCCGTCAATGACAATATGATCGGCATTGAGTACAAGCCTTATGGCGTCTCTCTGATTTTCATGCCGACGTTGCTGCCCAATGACCGTATATCGTTGGAGGTTCGTCCTGAGGTCAGTACGTTATCGAGTGCTGGGTTGGTTGATATATCCGGCGTCGATATTCCCTCTTTCAGCGTACGGCGTGCTGATACACAGGTGGAAATGGCTAGTGGTCAGACTTTTGCGATTGCTGGATTGTTTCAACGAAGCAGTGCGTCAGATATCGATAAATTACCCCTATTGGGGGACATTCCCATTCTGGGGAAGCTGTTTCAATCTAAGCGGTTTCAGCGTAACGAGACGGAACTGGTTATCTTGATCACTCCTTATCTGGTGAAGCCGGTTTCCGGAAAAACTAGTGCGACGCCTTTGGATGCTGCGCGAGAAAATCCGGCTCGAGTGGTTGTCGACGGTCCCGCAGGGTTGCAAGCTGCCTCGGATTTTGGCTTTTACGTTTACTAGATCTAGATAGCTATGCGATTGCTAACAACGTGTGGTGTTATGGCGGGAACGTTGATGTTCTTGCTATGCGGTTGTACCAGTATGTCCGAATCAGCGTACTCGAATCAATATCGCTCTCTAGCGGTAGGTGCTGAGGCGGGAGGACATTATCTGCCGCAGGCTTGCTTGGCGGAGGATCTGCCAGGTATGGAACCGAGATTGCCGCCGGGATGCGCCAACGCACTGAATCTGGCCGAGATGGTAGAGGATCAGAACGACTTGATTCGAGGTCGAGAGATGGGACCTGCTTTCGTGGCGCCTGCGGCAGCTGCGGTTGAGCGATATCTTGGCGTCAGAGAGGAAAAGGTTGAGCAAGAGGATCGTCGCAAACAACTTGAACGCGAATCGACTTTCCTCACGAATTAGGGATATTTTCGGCGGGTTCGGCGGCGTATGTCGGGATGATGCCAATCGTCGATGCCCGTACTACGGGATCCTTTATGGCGCGAATGCGTTTGGCTCGGGAAAGCAGTGATGTGCGCGTCTGCTTGGGCAGCCCTTGCAGTACTTTGGCCGCTTGCTGGTCTTTACCGGCGAGAACGAGGATCAAGGCTTCTCGACGAATATGGTGAGGTTCGGCCAGAGGAGAGGCGGCAATAGCTGAGATTTGCTGAATGGCTGTCGATATATCGTTATTCAGTGCATAGAGCATTGCCAGGTTGGCTTTGATTTCCAGGTTCGAGGGGGCGAGCGACTCGGCTGTCCCGAGCGCTTGAATGGCCTGGTTGAAATCACCATTTAGCGCCGCTGCGATACCGAGGAGGTTATAAGCGCTATACGTATTGATTTTGGGTGCTGCCAACGCGATGAGTGTTTGAGCGCGTTCGGTATTACGTTCCAGTAATGCTGCGTACCCCAGTCCGAGCACCGCTTCGGGGTCTTCCGGACGCAACTGGTAGACCTTTCTGAAAGCCTGAGCAGCTGCCTGCGGATTGCCGTTGCGTAGATGTGCCCGACCTAACGATAGTTGTATGTCCGGGTCATCGGGCATTGATGCGGCAGCACGCTCGTACAATGTAACCGCTGACGTCGTATCACCACGTCGAGAAAGATCTTCTGCCAGATGAGTCAGACGCGTTTCTTGATTTGATAGGGAGGGGGCAGTGGCACAACCGCCCAATAACGCTAGCGCCAAGACGGCTGGCGCGTAATGCCGGATCGATGCTATCACGTAAAGTATTTCTGCAGAATCACAGCAAATTATTAGAATCGTTCTGCATGACAAACCGATGAAAACTGATCGACTGAGCCCTTGGCACGAATGCGAGCCAAGGGCTGCCGAGAGAATCAGTTTTGTGGACGTTGCTTGGACGAGTCCAGCTCGGCTTTTCGTTCAGTGGTGATTTCGGTTACTTTCGATGAAAGTCCGATCGCGCGATCAAAAGCATCTTGCATATTGGCAATGGCTTCGGTGGAGGTACCGTTCAAGCCACCTTCTGCTGCCCATTCGAAATTCCACGAGCCAGATAATCCATCGGCTCCTGCAACATCGTGTGTTTCGATTGCTGTGAATACGTCTTGGTGGTTCAGCATATATTGGGCCGCGGCTGAAACATCAGCGGGCACGTTACCTGACGTATCTTGTGCCAGTTGTTTGAGTTCGTTCGAATTGATCGCCGATTGGCCTTTACCTTTCAGGTAATCGACCAAGATCTGGCTGGACTTGGAAATGTTGAGCTTTTGTTCGAAGTTTTGAAACGAGCGGTCTTCGACGAAGGCATTGTTTCCTACTGCTTGTGTCGGGGCGGTCATGAGCATCTCCTGGATGGGTTGATGTAAAAGAGTAAATGGATTGTGATTAAGGCCTATTACACAGGCATGTCACGATTCGAAGCATGGCAATTTCGGATGTGTTGTTTTTCATTTTGATGTCCAGTCATAGCACCGATAGAGTTTGCCGCAATGTTGAGGCCGCTACGGTTGGTCATGTCATGGCGAAGAAATATTGTTCTGTCATGGTAGCCACATTTCTTGATACATCGGACGGAACTCATGACTTCGATCAGCAACATAGAGAAAACTGACACTCCACTTTCTGATGACTCGAGCGTTTTCGATCAGCACGTTGATAACGTTCGTCAGAAGATCGATGAGGATGGCCAAAATGAGCCGCCGCGTGATGCTACTGACAATGAAGTTTGGCCGGAGCCACTCGATACGATGGTTCGAGCAGATGGAGATGCTCTGGTATATCAGTCAAATGACGGAAAATCTGTACGGGTTCAGAAAGATGTGAACCCCGAACTCTATGCTTTCTTGGAACGGCTGGACAAGTTCAATCAGTCGCCCGATACCAGGCAGAACATTGTCGATACTCTCCAAAAGGAGGACGGCGCACGGTTACTCAGCCGTGATGAGGATATGCCTGAGCTAAAGGATGTTCAATTCGCTTCGTTTGAAGGGGATGTTGCCGTTGTTAAAACCTTTGACGGTAAAACAATAGTCGTTGCCAATCAACTTGCACCGGATTCCTTTTCTCGTGCAGCCGATATGGCACGGACATTGTCTGATATTAATCTCAGTGAAAAAGAAGGCTATAAGCTGGCTGACTCAACGTTCTATCCTGATGATGAGATGATTTCCGTCTTCGGTATGGCTGATGAGTTGGAAAACGGCCTCATCCGCTTCGAGACTCCCGACGGTGATAAGTACATTGTTTCGAAAGATCTCAACAAGCCACTCTACGATCGCGTGGTGGAAAAAGCGGATGCATGGCAGGAAGGTGATGTCGATTCCATTCGCAATAATTATGATCTACCATCCTCGTCAGATCTGAATGTCCTCGAAGTCAAAACCGATGTTGACGTTGACTCTGAGAAGCCAGAGGACGGCAAGCTATCTGTCTCTGAGTTGGCGACCAAGAGTTTGATTGAAAAATATCAAAAAGGTATAGATAAAGGCTCCATAGCTAAAGACGATCCTCGTGCCAAACTGGTCCGGGCTTTCGAAGCCAAAGGGGCATTCGAAAATGGCCGCGGCATTACCGGCTATGAAGAGGCAAAACGACCGTTTGGAAAGACGTGGCGCGAAAGTGACGATAAGCAGACGCTGCTGACCAGTGATGATATGCACGATATTATCGATGGTAATGCACTCGACACGTCCCTGGAAGAGCTGTTTTCCAATGAGACGATTTCGAAAGACTACAGCGATAGTCTGAATGATGCGCTGGGGCGCATCGATCGTGATGGGTTAGAGAAAAAACTCGACGATTTGGTGTTTGGCAAAGACTCGAAGTACATGGAGTACATTTCCGATTTGAAAGAAAGCGGGTACACCCATGCGGCTCAGTCTGATATTGCTCAAGTCCTTCAGAGTCTATCGATCCTGAATCCAGAGAAGGCACAGAAGGCCGCTGCACAATTGCAGACCGATGCGTTGACTATGGATCTTAACGGTTTTATTTCGGATCCTGGCAAGGTTTCTGACGATAATAAGTCGCAGGCCATGAAGGATTTGTTTGGCCTGCTAAAGTCCATTTTCAAACAAGAAACGCTCGATCTTCCTCGCCGCACAATTGAAACCATCGACAAGTTCATCAACGGCGTCATTAATGGAAAGACGGATGAAAAATCGGTACTAAAAGCGGTCCAGGAGGCTGCGGCAGAGGCAGGAAAAAATGGCGGCCATTTGTCGAAAGAGGGGCTGGAAAAGTACAGCGCCTATGTTCCGTTGAGTGATCGAGAAGGGTTTGCCGGCTTTATGGGCAAGCTCAACAGTATGGGAATATTGGGATCGATGGGGGGTGGGATATCTCTGATTTCCGGTATCTATCAACTGGCAGGAAAAGGGGGCCAGCTCGCAGATACCCCCTTGGAACGGCTTGCCGTGGCCAAGGATTTTATTAGTTTCGTCGGAGCGACTCAGCATTTTGCGACGCTCGGGGATTCTATTATCAAGACGCTCGGTGGCAATACTAAGATGGTCGATATACTCGGCCTCAAGACCAGTGTGCCGGATATTTGGGGTAAAGACGGGCTGTGGGGGAAGAAGATCGAAGAGTCCATTCCGACGAATAGTTATCAGTTGCCTGAAATTGAGCAAGAAGACTGGAATAAATGGACGGCGGATACGAGCGCGGCACTCGATGAGGCGGCAGAGAAGGTCGCCAAGGGCAACCCTCCGACATCTTCATTGGGCGATATTTCCACGACAGCGGTCGATGGTGTTCAAGCAACGCTGGAGTCACAGGCTGAAGCGGCCGGTATCAAGAACACTTCCGGGTTGAAGAATGTTGGCAAGACAGTACTGCGAGTCCTCAGTCCGGTTGCCGATACATTCGGTGGCATCGCAGACGTTGTGTTAGGTGCTTTTACCATTAAGGACGGGATTAAGAACGGTAGCGATCTGGGCAAGGCAGCAGGCAGCTTGCAGGTGATTGGTGGTGCGGCCAGTCTAACAGCAGGCGGTATTGGACTTGCTGGTGCCTTTGGCGTCGGTGGCGCAGCGCTGGGTGCGGCGGCGGCACCACTGTTCCTTGTTGGGGTGGCGGTACTTGGCATCGCTGGCATTATCGGCTTTTTCGTTGAGCATGAAAAAAAGCAAAAGCTCACGAATGGAGAAGGTCAGTGGTACAAAGATCTTGCCGCTGACGGCCTTTTACAGTCAGATTGGGCGGAGAAGGTCGAATACGCACGGTATTCCATTCATAAATATGACGGTCGTGATGCGCCCGATAACGAGAGCCTCTTTGAGTATCAAAAGAGAGAATGGGAGCATTTCAAAGAGACGCCGCAAGATGGTGGATCGTCAAGTAATCGTCTCGATAAAGATATGCATATCGATAAATCGATGGCTGACTATCGCCGCGATTACTACGATTCCCACCATGATGTGATTGATCGCATCATCTCCTATTGGGATGACTGGAATGGAAGAGACAGTATCGTTAGCGATAAGGATCTGCGGAAAATTTCCTCTGATGAGAATCGCAGCACCGAGGAGCGCGAAGCCGCACAGTTTCTGCTGGACGACAATGGCTTTTTTGATATGTTGGATACGTTGGCTAAAGGTGGCAGCACCGACGGAAAGGTCAGTACTGGAGACCTTGACAGATGGCGCAAAGGTGTTGAGGTGTGAATACCTAGCGTAGTAGGTGCGTGGGTAGGGGATCCATCTCGGTATCCCCTCTTAGCCCTACGCTTTGATCGTCTCCCTGGTTGAGAATTTGCCGATTCAGGGTGAGCTCAGGGGTTCAGTCAGGTTGACTGTGCTTCGCCTATCAGCGCATATAAAGCACCTCTATCAGGCGGAATCATAATCCGCAGATCCCCTGTTCGAATCAGGGATGCGTCACCAGAATACACGCTGCCCCGCAACCGAAATTTCGGCAATACCCCGGTTCTACGTGCCTGGCTTGAACCCTATTGCTCAGCAGCCCACGTTGCCCTGACCTTAGCGGATGGCCCATGGCCAATATCAGACCCCGCTGATGACAAAGTCAATGCGACCGAGTTCTCTGGCTTTGATATCAGCGTGGATTTACCTGCGTGTGGGGCCAGCTTCGACCCCTACGCCGCTGCGGATGCCAGGCAAGGCGCACCATGAGCGATATCGATAACACGCATGGCCTCCCGCTCTTGACAAGTCAGAACCCATGAAACAAAAAGTCAATGGCGCCCACAATATCGTCGTGGCGCTGTCGGAGACTGCACATTCGTGGCACGTCTGGGAGCACTGCGGGGATGGTTGACGGTCAGCATGACATTCTCCCTGTTCAATAGCGCAAACATGCGCACCTTTCACAACACATTGTATGTGCATACCAGCCAAGCAAGGAGGATATTTCTACCGAACAATTTCGTAATCATTTTCGCTTGAGTTGATCGCATCGAGAACATTACAGCTACCTAACCATTTGGTCATGAAGTGGGCAGGCAAGAACCGTGAGGCATACCGCGCCGCCTTGCGCAAGCGCTTGCCACATCTGCACTGGACAAGCGGCCTGCACAGCCGCGAACGCGCGATATGCCTTATGAAATGATTTTTCTGGGACGCCGCGCATCGGCGTCTCGCGTGTTCCTGATCGTCATCGCTAGCGGATATGCAGACATGATCGCCGTGCCACTGACGCCTTGAGCCTATTCATGCGGGGTGATATGGTCCCCGAAAAAATGGCATGGAAACGGCATGGATTCTGGAAAGTGCCCGCTCCAATCTTCAAGGGGCGTAATCGCTCCACATTTAACTTACTTGGAAGCACGTATGTGGCAGTGTCTGATTATTGAGGATGATCAAGCGAACGCCCGCTATCTCGCCAATGGCCTGATGGAGCTGGGGCATGTGGTGACCGTTTGCGGGGATGGCGCGAGTGGCCTGGAAAATGCCATAAAGGATCAATGGGACGTCATCATTCTGGATCGAATACTGCCCAATAATGTTGATGGCCTGTCAATACTGTCTACGCTGCGGGCGCTGGGAAAGAAAACGCCAGTGCTGGTGCTTAGCGCATTGTCTGCTGTCGACGATCGGGTCGACGGTTTGAGAGCGGGCGGTGACGACTATCTGGTCAAGCCGTTCTCATTTTCCGAGCTGGTCGCCAGATTGGATGTCCTGGTTAGGCGGACGCGCCCGGATTTGGAGGCTAAAGAGCTCAGGATTGCGGATCTGTCGGTTAATGTCACCTTACAGAAGGTACAACGTGGCGGAAGATTGGTTTCCCTGCAGCCGCAAGAGTTCCGTTTGCTGGTCTATCTGATGCTTAACGCGCACAGGGTCGTGACGAGAACAATGCTGCTTGAAACGATTTGGGGCTACAGCTTTGATGCCCAGTCAAATGTGATTGATGTTCAGGTCAGCAGGCTGCGTCGCAAGATAGATGCGGGTTCAGTAATCCCGCTAATCCATACTGTACGCGGCATCGGGTACACCCTTTCTGATGCACAGGGTGCCAACCTTGCGGAATCGGAAGAAAAATGATCTCCGCTTTCAGGAGGCTGTGGAACTCCATTTCTTTTCGCTTGACGCTGAATTATGGCTTGCTGGCGATTCTGACAACGCTGATATTGATCGTATTCATATACTTTCAATTCATCGGAGCCTTACGTACCGAGTACACGCGCCAGATAACGGCGGCGGCCCAGCGTTTGAATGTGGCTTATGAAGAGGGCGGGCGCAGCGCGCTCATATCGGCTCTTGAGCTGACGCTTTCGGATCGGATCGACTCTGACAGAGAGATCTACTTGCTGCTCGATGAGGACAGCCGGAAGCTGGCCGGCAACCTGGACGAATCTCCGATGTCCTATCCGACATATGCCGGTGTGTTTGAAGCTGAGGTCATCCAGGATGGCATCCCTACGCGCGGCCACCTGAAGATCCAAACCTTGCATGGGGGGGAAACGCTGGTCGTGGGGCATGATTTGAGCGAGATGAACGACATCACCTCATTGATTGGTCAGGCAACTGTAGCGGCGATTATTCTGGCCGTCCTTCTGGTCGTCTTGGGAACATACATATTCAGAAGGGAACTGGCTTACCGCGTTAGCCATATCCGGCGAACCACGCAGCAGATCGGCGCCGGCCAACTCTCCAAACGTATTTCGGCGCCAACGGGGGAGGACGAGTTCACCTTGCTCAACCGGGACATCAACACGATGTTGGACAGGATCGAACTCTTGATGAAGAGCGCCAGACATATATCAGACACCATTGCGCATAACCTTCGTACTCCCCTGACTCGCATTATGGGTGTATTGCGAACCGCGCAGCGGCCGGGCGCATCCGTGGCGCAACTGACGCAGGCCAACCAGCAAGCCATCGAAGGCATTGAGCGTCTCAATGTCTTGCTGGAAAAACTTCTGCAGATTGCCGAGATGGAGGCTGGCATACAGCGTCGTTCGTTCAAGCCTTGCAAGCTCGACGTCATCGTTGATGACGTGCTGAAGATGTATGAAACATTGGCGGAAGAAAAAGGCGTTTCGCTGCATCGCGCGAAACTGGAAAACGTTACGCTTCACGGCGACGTCAACCTGCTCGCCAGCGCACTGGCCAATCTG